>Ga0302324_100004304_pt1 | contig 31531 bp, 27 predicted proteins | sample Palsa_T0_1_FD_201949 | JGI IMG/M metagenome (GOLD analysis project Ga0302324, IMG submission 201949) | Peat permafrost microbial communities from Stordalen Mire near Abisko, Sweden - Palsa_T0_1 | ecosystem: Environmental > Terrestrial > Soil > Palsa > Peat permafrost | place: Sweden: Abisko... | reverse complement strand
GCGGGCTTATCGCCTTCATATGCGCGCAGAAACGCGACATCGAAATCGTAGCGCGGAAAGTTGAAGTTGTCGGGATCTCCGCCGAACTGCGCGACTGCGAACTCGGGCGCGAACGCCAAGCGCACGTCGGTGAAGCGCTTGTAGTGATAGAGCTTATACACGCCGCCATGATAGAGCGACACCATGTCGCAGCGAACGGCCTCGCTCGACCGGCAGGCAGCGGAGAGGCCGGCCTCCTTTGCTTGCAGCGCGTCGATCAGCGCTCGTCCGGTTTTGCCGGCGGTCGCTTGGCGGACTTTGGCCGTCACGTCGTCGATCGTGTCGAGCCGATCGAGCTCAAAGCCCGGGCACTTCACCTCGTCGTCGCCGGTCTTGGCGTAAAAGCCCAGTTCGACGTAATTCTCTTCTTCGGTCGAGATCTGCTCGACGCAATCGACAGCGCAGTGATGGTTGGTCATCACGAGCCCTTGCGGCGAAACGAAGGAAGCTGAACAGCCTCCCGCGATCCGCGCGCTGCTTTCGCGGACGTGATCCAGCCACGCTTTGCCCGGTGCAAAGCCGTAGGCTTTTCCAACCTTCGCCGAGGGGAATGCATCGAAGGTCCACATACCTTCATCCGCTCGAGCGGGGGACCACGCGGCGAAGAGCGCGGCAATCAAAATGGCCGTAACGAACTTTTTCACCGGCTGGAAGTGTGACGGCGGGATTCGTAGCCCATTTCCGCCCGACAGACCAGCCGCTCGTGCCGCCGGACAAGCCGATCGGTAGCACACGCGCACTCCGATGGAACTTTCGCAGCGGATTTCACGTTGCGATATCTAATTAATCAACTACCGCCTCTTCGCCGAGGCGCTAGACGCTCGCTCCTAGTGCGCGGAGCATGACAGCAACGACCTCACCCGAGCTTAGCGACACCGCCCCGAGGCTGACGTATTTGCCGGGGCTTGACGGCTTGCGCGCCGTCGCGATCGTCGCGGTCATGCTCTATCACGGCGCGACGCAGTTGCTGCCGGGCGGATTCCTCGGGGTCGACGTCTTCTTCACCCTCAGCGGCTACTTGATCACGAGCCTGTTGCTGGCCGAGTTTGCCACGAGCCGGCGCATCAGTCTCGGCAAATTCTACCGGAGCCGCGCGCGGCGCTTGGGGCCGGCACTGGTGGTCATGCTGTTCGTCGTCGCGACCTACGCGACGCTCTTCATGCATGATGCCGTCGCCTCGACGTGGCGCGACCTGCCCTGGGCGCTCAACGGCCTCAGCAACTGGTGGTTCGTGCTTCACCAGCAAGATTATTTCGAATCGATCGGGCGCCCGTTGCTGTTGCAGCACACCTGGTCGCTCGCCGTCGAAGCGCAGTTTTACCTGGTCTGGCCGCTGGTGCTACTGCTCGTGCTGCCGGCCTTTGGAACGCGCAGCGTACGCCGTATCGCGTCGGTCTGCGCGGTCATTTCCGCCGCCAGCATGTTTTGGCTCGGGTCGCATTTCGAGCTGGCTTCGAGCCGCTCGATCAGCCACATGTACTTCGGCACCGACACGCACTCGATGGGCTTGTTCCTGGGCGCGGTATTGGCGACGATCTGGCGCCCGGCCGCGGCCCGTCAGGCAACGGCCGGACGTCGCGCCTGGCTCGATGCGATCGGCATCGTCGCGCTCGTCGCGCTCGGGCTCGTGCTCCATACCGTCGACGGCTCGACGGGTCACTTCATGCGGATCGGCTTTCCGATTGCGGGCTTGCTCGCGGTGCTCCTAATCTTCCTTTCAACGTATCCTGGGTTACGCGTCGGTATGCTGCTCGGCTTACGGCCGCTGCGCTGGATCGGGGAGCGCTCGTACGGCATGTATCTGTGGCACTGGCCCGTCTTTCAGGCCACCCGCCCCGGCATCGACGTCCGCTTACCGGAGCTTGCCGACCTCGTGCTGCGCTTCGCGCTAACCGCGGCCATTGCCGAGATCTCGTACCGGTACGTCGAGATGCCCGTGCGCCGCGGTGCGCTCGAGCGTCTGTGGTCGCGTATGCGCGCCTGGAGCCCGCTCAAGTTCCGCTCCGTTACCGTCTGCGCTGCGTGCAGCGTGTTCGCGGTAGCGCTCGCCGAGGGCGTGCTCGCCACCCGTGCGATCAGCGCGAATGCCGCCTCTCTGCAACCACTGGTCGTCCCGGTCGATGCTGCGCCGGCATTCGCTTCGGGCCAGCGCACTCGTGCTTCCCGGCGGCGCAGCGTGCTGCGGCCCGTGCAGGTTCCCGCCATGCTGCTCGGCGATTCGATCATGCTTGGAACCAGCCAATGGATCGCCCACGACGTCAACGTCGTTCGAGTCGATGCCGCGGTCTCGCGCCAGGCGACGGCGATGCTCGAACGGACAGAGGAGCTGGCCGAGGCCGGCAAGCTCGAACCGACGATGATCTTGAACCTGGGCAACAACGGAACCGTCGACGAACCGACCTTACGCGCTATCCTGCACTTGCTGCGCAGATGCGCCCACGTCGTTATCATCAATGCGAGCGTGCCGCGGCCGTGGCAAGACGAGAACGATGCGCTGATGGCGCGGGTGGTTCCGGCCTACCCCAACGCGGTGTTAGCCGACTGGCACGCCGTTGCAGCTGGGCATCCCGACTACTTCGGCGCCGACGGCGTACACCCGAACGTTCTCGGTGCTCGCGCATATGCTGCGCTGGTCGCTTCCACGCTCGAATCGACCAGGTAACAAAACCGGCGCCGGCCGGCCTGGCTTACTGCGCCGCGATCGACACGCGGCGGCCGCGCAAGACGAACTTCTGAATCTTCCCGGTCGCCGTTTTCGGCAACTCATCGACCAGGTGAAATTCTTTCGGTACTTTGAAATGCGCCATGCTGTCGCGCGCGAAGGCGCGGAGCTCTTCGGGCGAGACGCTCGCGCCTGGCCGCAGGACCACGAAAGCGTGCGGCGCTTCGCCCCAGCGCTCGTCGGGCATGCCGACCACGGCGACTTCGCCGACGGCCGGGTGGCGCAGCAATAAGCCTTCGACTTCGACCGACGAGATGTTCTCGCCGCCGCTTATGATCACGTCCTTGAGGCGATCGCGGATCTCGACGTAGCCGTCGGGATAAACGATCGCGGCATCCCCGGTGTGGAAGTAACCGCCGCGAAAAGCCGTCTCGGTCGCTTGCGGATCGTTATAGTAGCCCTCCATGACGACGTTGCCCCGGACGACGATTTCGCCGACCGTGGTAGCGTCGTGCGGCACTTCGATACCCGCTTCATCGACCACGAGCAATTCGCCCGACGTGGCAAGCTCAACACCTTGGCGCGCTTTGATCTTCGCCCGCTCGCCGAGCGAGAGTTCCGCGTGCTCGGAGCGGATCTCGCACACCAAAATGAACGGTGCGGTCTCGGTCAAGCCGTAGACGTGCGTGATCTCCCACTTCAAATCGTTTTCGATGCGCTCGATCGTCGCCGCGGCCGGCGGGGCGCCCGCGGTCAGCACCCGCACGCCGGGAGCAGCCGTGCGCAAGAGTTCCGGCGGCGCGTTCGCGATCCCGATCAGCACCGTCGGTGCGGCGCACATCAAGGTAACGTGTTCTTGGGCAATCAGTGCAAAGATACGAGCGGGTTCGACTTTTCGCAGGCAAACGTGCGTCCCGCCGCAGGCCGTTATCGTCCAGACGAAGGTCCAGCCGTTTGCATGGAACATCGGCAAGGTCCAAAGATAACGCTCGTCCGGCGTCATGTGCACGTGAATCATCGTGCCGACCGTGTTCATGTAGGCGTTGCGATGCGTGACCATCACGCCCTTGGGATTGGCCGTCGTACCGCTCGTGTAGTTGAGCGTGATCAAATCGTCTTCGGAGATTTCCGGGCGAACGAAGTTCGCGCTCGAAGCGTCCGCAAGGAGCGTCTCGTAGTCGAGCCAGCCGGCCTGCTGACCTTCGAATGCTACGAAACGCTCGACGCCGGGAATTTGCGAGCGAATGCTCTCGATTGCCTCGAGCTGGTCCGAGTGCGCGCAGACGATGCGGGCACCGCTGTGATTGATGATGTAGGCAAAATCGTTTGCGGTCAGACGGAAGTTGATGGGCACGAGCACGGCGCCGATCTGCGGCACCGCGTAAAACCCTTCGAGCTGGGCGTGCGTGTTGGGCGCCAGGTACGCGACCCGGTCGCCCTTTCTGATCCCGAAGCTCTGCAGGACGGCCGACCAGCGGTCGCAGCGGTCACCGAACTCGGTATAGCTCAGGCGCAGGTCGCCGTCGACGACCGCTTCACGCTCCGGGTAGAGCTTCCGCGAACGGCGCATAAACTCGAGCGGCGTCAAAGCAGTCTTCATGCGAAAGATATGTTCAGGCGCCCGCCGGACTCCTATCGACGGGCGAGCGCGGCGGCCGAGCCGGAAGCCAAACGGAGAATTCGCTGCCCCGTTCAGGCTCACTTTGCGCTCGCACGTCGCCACCGTGACGGCGCGCAAGCGCGCGCGCGATCGCCAGGCCAAGACCCGTCCCGCCGTCGCGTCCACGAACGGCATCGGCCCGCCAGAAACGATCGAAGATCCGCGGGATATCGACGGGCGAGATGCCGATGCCCGTATCCTTGACGCGCAAGGTGACGCCGTTGCGCTCGGCGGCGCACTCGACTTCGACCAAGCCCCCGGCCGGCGTATAGCGCAGTGCGTTGTCGACCAGGTTGCCGAAGATTCGGTCGATCTCGGCCGGATTTCCATAGACGCGTGCCGGGCACGAGCGCAGTTCGAGCGATATCCGGCGCTCTTGAGCGAGGCTGCGGCGCGAGTCGACGACCCCGCCGATGCGTTCGGCGACGTCGACCGCAAAAAGCTCGCGGCCGAGGGGCGTCTCGGCGCGCGCGAGCAGCAACAGGTCCTCGACGGTCCGGCCCATCGCGGACGCGGTCGAGGCGATCGTCTCAAAGCGCTTGCGGTGCGCCGGCGTCAGGCCGGCCGGATCACGCAGGCTCGCTGCGGCGTTGCTCGATAGCGCCGTGAGCGGGCCGCGCAATTCGTGGGCAGCGTCGGCCGTAAAATCGCGCAACGTGCGGACCGTCGCGACCACCCGCTCGAGCGCGCGGTTCGCCAGAATGCTCCCGCCGATACCCGCCGCAAAGAGCGAGACGATCAGGCCGATCAACAAGCCCACGTCGACCCGCCTCAAGATGTTTTCCGACGGCCCAAGCCCGACTGCGGCCACGATCGAAGCCGGCGCCCGCGCCGCGCCCGCTTTGACGACCGGCGCCGCAACGCGTCGCTGTGCGAGAGTGCCGGCCGATGCTTGCAAGAGGTTAGGCGACCCGATGCGGTCGAGCGTTCGTCCGGCGGCGTCGTACCAGATGACCGTCTCGTTTGCCGGCGCGGTGATTTGAATCGAATCGTCGTCGATCTTCACGCGACCGTGCTTCAGCTCGACCGCTTCTTTGCCGCCTTCGATCAGCGCGTCGACACGCGAAGTCGTCTCTAGCCGCAACTCGAGCGAAAACGCAACATGCACCGCTAGCGCAAAGATCAGCAGCACGACCGCGAACGCTGTGAGATACGATACCGTGACGCTCGTTTTGAGCGGACGCATGAATGCGGGAGCGTTCACCGCGGTTCTCTGAGGCGATAGCCGCTACCGTACACCGTGTCGATCGGGTCGTAGGTACAGCCGGCCCGGCGAATCTTACGGCGCAGGTTCGCGATGTGCGATTTGAGGGCTTCGCCGCCCGGCTGACGTTCGAGCGAGGCGATGCGTTCGAGCAGCATGCCGCGCGAGAAGACTTGCAGCGGCCGGCGCATGAACGCTTCGAGCAGCACGAATTCGGTCGGCGTCAAGGCGAGCATTCGCTCGGCAAAGCGGGCGTAACGCGCTACCGGATCGAGGCTGAGTGCGCCGCTGCGCAACACGACGTCGCGAACCGGAACCGTCCGCCGCGCGAGTGCTCGCAGGCGAGCCGAAAGCTCTTCGAGTTCGAAGGGCTTGACGAGATAATCGTCCGCACCGGCATCGAGCCCGGCGACGACGTCCTGCGTAGCATCGCGTGCCGTGACCATCAAGATCAACGCGTTCGAGCGCTCTTCCCGTAGTTGCCGGCAGATATCGATGCCGCTGCAGCCCGGCAACAAGACGTCGAGCAAGATGACTTCGTAAGCGCCGCTCTGCGCGTAGGCTAGGCCGGTCTGCCCGTCGCCGGCGACATCAACCGCGTGCTGCTGGCGGCGCAAATCGTCCGCCACGGGCGCAGAAATACGATCGTCGTCCTCTACGATCAAAACGCGCATGAACGGCCCGCTTCGCTTAAGGGGCGGGCTTCACCGCCTGCACGAAGTCGCCGTCCGCCTGCGCCCACACGACCCAAACGTTGCCCGTCTTCGGATCGATCGCAAGCGTATGTGCTCCGCGCGCCGCGGGACCACGAGCGACAATCGTCGGCCCCCGGCCGGGATTGTCGCGCAGGACCGTGATCTCGCCGCTGCCGGCGCAGGCAATTTCATGCGACGTCTGGTCGAGGCCGCATTGGTCGACGCGAGCCTGAATCGCGGCCGTACCGATCAGCTTTCCGCTTCGGTCGTAGGCGGCAAGCATGCCGTTCTGGCCGCCGACGAGCACGTGTCCGAGCGCGGCGTCGTACTGCAGCGGGTGATTGGCCACGATTTGCGGCGTGGGGATCGTTCGCTTGACTGTAAACGTCGAGCCGTCGACGACGACGACTTCCGACAGGTCGGAGATATTTTGATAGACGTCGTGAGTACTCGGATCGACGGCGAGGAACTCGGGCTTGTGGCCCGGCAGCGCGACCGTTCCGATGCTCTTCATCGTTTTCGCATCGACGACGAAGATGCGCGTACCGTCATCTTCGTCGGCGTAGATGTGACCGTTTGAGGGATCGTAGGCTATCGCATCGACGTTGCCGTCGACATCGGCCGAGCGAACCACGCTTTGGCTTTGCGGATCGACCTCCGAGACGGTGTGTGACTCGCCGTCACCCGTGTAGACGTGACCCGTCGCCGGATCGACGGCTACACCGTGCATCGGACCGACGCGCACTTGGCCGAGCACCTTGCCCGTATCGGCATCGACGATCAGGAGCGCCTGACTGCCGGTGTGCGCGGCATAGACGCGCCGGCGTTGTGCGTCGACGGTAACGTAGTCGAAGCCGCTAAGAACCGGGACCGGTTGAGGTGGAATTGCTGCAATCAACGGCATGGCAGCGCGATAGTTTGCCGCCTGTTCCGCGGGACACCTGTCCACGGTGTCTCGACCAAATCTACACGTTTTCTAGACGATTCAAAGACATTATTGGTTAGGGTCTTATTTTAATGTTTCGTTGATGTGTTCTTAGCGAGCCGCGCGCTACGCTGCCATCGTTCGATGCCCTCGCGCTCCTTGCGCGACATCGTTTTGTCATTGTACCCTTGAGGAGTGTCATGCGCGCCGTCGTCGCGGTCTTATCGAATAACTATAACCGAATTGTTCGCTTGTATGCCGCACTCTTGTGCGCGATGCTGATGATTGGATCGGGAGGCGTCGTCTCGGCACAGACGGCCGATGCCACGATCACGGGACTCGTGGTCGACACAAACAATGCGCTTCCGGTCGCCGGCGCCGACGTCGTGCTCAGCCACGACGGGACGCGCGCCGACTCGACCTCTACGGACGGCGGCGGACGCTACACGCTTTCGAACATCACCCCCGGCATCTACACGGTCACGATACGAGCGAAGGGGTACGAAGCCTCGGCTGCCACGGGTCTTGCGCTCGTTTCCGGAACGACGACGCTCAACGCGGCCTTGCTCCTGGCGGCAACGAACACGTCGAGCAATCTTCGGGTCATCGGCCGCACGAGCGTCAGCTCGAATCCCCTGACCGCTGCGACGACGATCTCGCGGCAGGTGAGCGGACAAGAGTTGACCGCAACCGGTCAGCTTCGGATCGGCGATCAGCTCGGAACGTTGCCGGCGACAAATTTTTCGACGAGTTCGTCGGTGGGTGACGATTCGAGCCTCAATTTGCGCGGATTTGGTTCTGATGAAACCGCCTCGTTGCTCGACGGGCATCCGGTCGGTCCGCTCGGCGTCGGAAGCGGCGGCTTCAACTTCTCCCTAGGCCCGGCATTCGGGTTGAGCCAAATCGACGTAACCTACGGCTCCGGCGCTCAGGGACTTTTCGGAAGCGATACGATCGGCGGAGCGGTCGACTTCGTGACATTGAACCCGACGAGCACGCCGCAGTTTTCCTACCAGCAGCAAATCGGCGGCTTCGGCATCCGTTCGACCGGGCTTACCGCAACCGGGACGAGCGGAAAGGTCGGTTACGCGATCGCGGCCGGACGTCTGGGCGAGTATGGAGATTTCGCCCCGGGCACGCTTGCGCAGACGGCTCGGCCCGACAATGTGGCATTCAACTCGGTCAATCCAAACGGCGTGTGCTCGCAGCCTAACCCAAGCGCTGCCACGACCCCGCCTCCTTTTGTGGGCGCGTGTAACCTAGCGGCAAACACATACGCGGTTAGCCAAAACACCGAACAAACAGTTGGACTTGCAAAGGTCGTCTACAACTTCAGTCCCGTCACGAACTTTCGCGTGACCGCTTACGACGGGATTCAGTGGTCCGACTCAACCGGAAACGGCGACAACGACAACATCCCCTTTGCAACGCGGTTGCAGACCATCCAAAGTGGCCCCTCGAACTGTACGGCTGCGGGAGGGGCTCCGGGCTACATGGTCACGACGAATCCGATCGCCGGCACCGTCGGCTGCGACACCGCATCCCAATTCGCTGCCGCCTCCTCAGGCCCCGACGGCGGCGGCGCCGGACGGCAACGGTCGACCAGCATGCGCGACTACGACTTCGCCTTTCACACACAAGCCGGATCGAATTACCTCACGGTCTCGGCCTTCGACGACAACTACTCGTTTTGGAAAGACAGCAGCCTGGCGGGCGGAATTTCCGCGACCGGCGAGCTACTCGGCACACCGACGTTCGCCGATTACTACAACACGCAAGGTTACCTTTTCTCCGATGAGATCGTAGGAAGCCGCAATGATCTCGGCTTCGGTTATACGGTTTGGCACCAGTTGCAGAACGGCATCGAAGACGACGCTTCCGGCATCAGCCCGCACATTCCGACCGGTTTCTTCAGCGAGGGTAGCATATTTGCGCGCGATAGCTACCGCTTCAGTGACCGCCTCTCGCTCTTCGTCAACGCTTGGGTTAAGCACTCATCGGTGACCGACCAGACGACCTTCGATCCACGTGCGACCCTGCAAGTCCGCCCTTCAAATTCGGACGTCGTGCAGTTCACCTTCGGGCACTCGGACGGCGCTCCCTCACCGCAGCTCAAGCTCGTGGGTGCGGCGGTGGCCTCAGATCCCGGCGCGTCGTTGACGTCGGTGACGTGCAACGGGTTCAACGACGTGACTTCGGCAGGCAACCCGAAGCTCCAATCCGAGACGGCCAATGACTTCGAGGCCGGCTACGGTCATCGTTTCAACGGCGACAGCAACGTTCAACTCAACGCCTACGTCACCGCCGTCGGAAACCAGCTCTTCAGCGCCTCTGAGCCATTGCTGCAATACGGTATCGGAAATGTCGTATTCGCGCCAAACGCACTCAATACGTACCTTCTGCGGCTGCAGCAACAGTGTCCCGGACAAAACGTAACCATGGCGGACTTGCCGCAATTTCTGTCGGTCTCGACCACCTTCAACGCGGCCCACGCGTTGGCGCGCGGCATCGAACTCAGCGGGCGGCAGCGCTTTGCGAGAATCGCTTACCTCGACTACGGCTACTTCATCGAGTCGTCGACGAAGACCGGTATCACGAACGACATCCTCCTCAACAATCCGACCGTCGTCAACGGAGCTCAGCTTCCGGGCATCCCACTGCATCAGGCGACGATTTCACTCGACGTTGCTCCGGGACCGTGGGAATTCCGCGTCGATAACTACTATGTCGACGGCAACAACGGCTACAACCGCCCGGCCTACTGGCACACAAACGCCTTCGTCAGCCGCTCGCTCGGCAAAGGCACGCTGCTGACGCTCGGCGGAACGAACATCTTCAACAGTGCCGTGCAGAACTTCGGTTTTATCGGCTTCGGAACCGCGCCGATCACGAACTCCATCAGCGGGGGCAGCCCTGCGCCATCCGAGGAGTTCGGCTTGCCACCCGCTCAGGTGACGCTCACCCTGCAGCAGAAAATCTGAGCACACGGTAGATGCCGATACGCAAGGTGATGTGCTTCGCGCGCGGATGGCTCGGGCCGCTGCTGGCGACGTGCGTTGTGCTCGCGGCGCCCTCTGAGGCGTGCGCGGCGCAAAGCCTCCTCGATAAAACGGTTCCTCACTACGATCACATCATCGTCATCGTCGAGGAGAACAAGGGCTATCGGACGGTGCTCGACAGCGGCTACGCGCCCCACATTGCGGCGCTTGCGAAAACGTATGGGAGTGCGACGCAAATGTTCGCCGAGGTGCATCCAAGCGAAGCCAACTACGTCGCACTCCTCGGTGGAGACACGTTCGGCATTCACGACGACGACTCGTGGTACTGCGTAGCCGGTTCCACCGAGCCGAACTGCAAGGGATCGGACGCCCCGGGATTCGTGCCGCACCTCGTCGAGGGCCCAAACCTCGCGAGTCAGTTGCGCGATAAAGGCCTCGCTTGGCGAGCCTACCTCGAAGACATTCCGGCACCCGGGTCACTGGCAATCTTCTCCGACGAAACCGCGACCGCGCCGCCGGCCCTCTACGCGGCCAAACACACGGGATTCACCAATTTCGCTTCGGTACATCACGACCCCGACCTCGCGCGTGAACTCGTCGGTTTCGATGCGCTGCATGCGGACTTGCGTAACGGAACCGTGCCCAGCTTTGCCTTGATCGTTCCGAACCAATGCAACGAGATGCACGGCATCGACTCGCCCAAGGCACCGCCGGGATGCGGAAAGACCGACGAAGCGCTCGTACGGCGCGGCGATGAAAGCGTGGGCGCGCTGGTTGCGGAAATTCAAGCCGCTCCGATCTGGACCGCACCCGATGTCAACACCGCGATCGTCATCACCTGGGACGAAGACGGCAAGGCGGACCGCGTGCCGGGCGCACCCCAAAGCTGCTGCGTTACCGACGCCGCCAATCCCGGCGGCGGTCACATCCCGACGATCGTCGTTACGAACCATGGGCCGCGCGGACTCGCCGACGCTACCCCGTACGATCACTACAGCCTGCTGCGAACGATCGAAGACGCGTTCGATCTCGCCGGGCATTTGCGCCACGCGGGCGACGCGTCCATCCTCCCGATGTCGCCGCTATTCGCGCTTTCCCACTAGCGCTCTCCGCGCTCGCAGCGAGCCTCGCGCTCGTGTGTCCGGCCGCTGCCGGTCCACCCTATCAAACCGACGATCCGGAACCGACCGACTACCGCAACTGGGAGATCTACACGGGCGTCGACTATCAATACCGGAGCGGAGACGGCGCGACCGCCAGCTTGCCGTTCGCCGAGTTCAACTACGGCGCACTGCCGAACGTCCAAGTGTCTGCATCGTTGCCGATTCAATTCGACTCGTCAGGCGCAGCGCGTGCGTTCGGCTACGGCGCTACCGATTTTGGGATCAAGCTGCGCTTCGTGCAAGAGTCGAACACAAGGCCGCAGATTTCGTTTTATCCGAGCGTCGAGATTCCGGCCGCGGGAGGTTCGCTGCAAACGCTTCTTCCGCTGTGGATACAAAAGAGCGAGGGGCCTTGGACGGCGTTCGGCGGCGGCGGTATCACGGTCAATGCCGGAGCGGGACGGCACGATAGCAGTTTCGTCGGCGCCGCCCTCGAGCGTCAGCTTTCACCCGGAACGGCCATCGGCGCGGAGTTTTACCACGACTCCTCCGATGCGCCGGCGGCCGCCGGCACGACCGACTTCAATGTCGGCGCGATCGCCTCGCTCGGCGAGCTTCATGCCCTACTTTTTTCGATCGGCCGCTCGCTCGGAGGCGCGCACGCCTTCCAGTTCTATAGCTCCTACGAGTTCAAATTGGGTCCTAAGGAGCCGGCGGCGCGTTGAGCTGCGTGTCCGGGTTGCGATCGCGCTCGGTCAGCGCGCGTTCGATCGCTTCGAGCCGCTCGAGAATCGCTTTGGTATCCTGCTGCGATTCTTGCCCGACGAAGAACGTCGTGAGGCCCGCCGCCAGGAGCGAGGTCGTACCGAGGCCGACGAACATCAAGAGCGTCGCGACCCCGCGTCCTTCGGTCGTCACGGGATACGTGTCGCCGTAGCCGACCGTCGTTACCGTCGTGACCGCCCACCAGAGCGCATCGCCAAATGAGGTGATGTTCGCGCCGGCTGCGCCGCGCTCGGATTCGAATTCGAGCGCCGCCGCCACGGTCACCACGAGTCCCAAGATCAAGAGCGCCGTTCCGACGCTCTGCGGACTTACGATCTTCTTTGTCTCCCGCTGCGTCTTGACCGCAACCGACAGCACGGTGATGGCACGCAACAACCGAAGCGCGCGTAGCCCGCTGAAAATGCGCAGCGGCGCCAAGAGCGGTAGGACGACGACCGCCAAGTCCACCAGATTTCCGCGGACGAACTTCAGCTTCTGCGGGGCGAGCGTGAAGCGTACGACGTAGTCGACTGCAAAAAAGCTCCACACGATCCAGTTCGCCGTCGCCAGCGTCGCGTCGAGCGACTTCGAGAGCGTGAAGGCGATCGGGCAAATCAGCAGCCCGATGAACGTCAGCGACAGCACGACCATCGGAAGCGCGGTCACGCGTTCATAGCGCTGCAGGGCATCGCTACGATTCGCGGCGGACATCATTAGGAAGGGCCCTCCGGCGGAGCGGCTATGCGACGAGAGGGAGATCCCAGAGCACGAGTTCGCCCGTGCCGTTCAAGTCGAGGTGCGTTATGCCGGACATGCGAACGGCATCCCCGCTCGCGAGCACTGCCGGCTCGCCGGCCGGGAGGTCTTCCACACCGCGACCCTCGACCGTCACTTCACCGCTCGCCACAAAAAGAAAACCAAGGCGCCCGGGTTGGAAGACGTGGCGCAGCGTGCCGCCCTCGAGGCGGCTGACCATGAACGAAGCGTCTTGCGTGAGCGCGACCGGTGCCGTCACATCCGGCTGGCCGGAGGCGATGACGAGCCACTTGCCGATCCGTTCCTCGGGTTCGAACTCGACTTGTCCGTAAAGCGGCTTCTCACCAAGACGACCGGGTAGCAGCCACATTTGGAGGAAGTGCAGTTCCTTGGCGGCCGAATGGTTGAACTCGGAATGTTGAACGCCCGTGCCGGCACTCATGTACTGGACCCCGCCCGCAGCGACGACGCCGTGGCTTCCCAAGCTGTCGCGGTGCTCGAGTTGCCCCTGCAGCACGTACGTCAAAATCTCCATATCGCTATGGGGATGCGTACCGAAGCCTTTTCCCGGCGCGACCCGGTCGTCGTTGAGCACCCGCAGTGCGCCCCAGTTGACGTTGCGCGGATCGTAATAGTTCGCGAAGCTGAATGAGTGGCTCGTCTTGAGCCAACCGTGATCGAAGGAGGCTCGCTCGGCGCCACGCTGGACGCTGAAGACACGTTTTGGAAGGACGGCACGTTCGCTCATGACGGTATTCCCCTCACGTGCTATCGTGCTACGATTCCTGCCTTTTGTCTAGCGCAGGGCGCTCAGCAAGCCTCGTCGAGCGCGTAGTTATTCTCGACCAGCGCCATCGCCCAGCCGTTGGATGTCTGGGTGCGCACGAGGATGCCCGCCGAGGTACGATCGTAAATCTGGAAGCCTGCTACGAGAGCATCTCTTATCGATTTGAAAACTACGATACCGGCCATGTTGGGTTTCCTTTTCTGTTGCTAGAAACTCGTTCACTTGTACTAACGGTTGGCCTGGCACGCAGTTTACGTTTCGGGACCGGAGAAACGTCAAATATGTTTTACCGTTAACGCTTTGCAGGCGTGGGCACCGGCCGCTGTCCAAAGCGTGCAACCATGCGACTTTGGCCTTGCGCCCTCGTAGCGCTCTTGCTAGGTGTGGCGCCCGTCACGGTAATCGCCGCTCCCGTCAGCGTGCGCATCACCCAAGGCGTCCTCACCGGAAGCTCCGACGGCACGATCGAGATATTCAAAGGCATCCCCTACGCGCAGCCTCCGATCGGGCCGCTTCGCTGGAAACCGCCGCTCGAGGCGCTGCCCTGGACGAGCAAGCGGGACGCCTCGGATTTCGGTCCGTCCTGCCCGCAACCGGGGCCACCGGAGTCCATCTTTCCGGGCAGCCCCGCGTCACGCCGGAGCGAAGATTGTTTAACACTGAACATTTGGGCGCCGGCCGGAGCGGACCACCTGCGACCGGTGATGGTGTGGCTGCACGGCGGTGGCGATCAGACTGGAAGCTCGGCCGACCATTTCTACGATGGGACTTCGTTTGCGAGGGACGGCATCGTTTTGGTCTCGCTCAACTACCGGCTCGGCCTGCTTGGCTTCTTTGCCCACCCCTCACTCGTGGAAGAAGCGAAACCCGGTGACGATATCGTCAATTTCGGGCTGATGGACCAAGTCGCGGCGCTCCGTTTTGTCCAGCGCAACATCGCTGCGTTCGGCGGCGATCCGCACAACGTGACGCTGTTCGGCGAATCTGCCGGTGGTCTCGACGCAATCGCGCTAATGACCGCGCCGAGCGCCCGCGGGTTGTTCGCAAAAGCGATCGTCGAGTCGGCCGGTTTTTGGGCCAACCTCACGTCGCTTGCGGTCGCGGAAAAGCAGGGGGCCGAGGTCGCAACGCAGCTCGGATTGCCGGGCGCGCGGGCCAGCGCCGCGCAGCTGCGCGCGCTGCCGGCCGAACGTCTCGTGCAGGTCCCCGATGCGGACTTGCCGGGGCCCGTCGTCGACGGACGCTTTCTTCCGGAAGCACCCGTCACAGCCATCGCTGACGGGCACGCACTCGACATTCCTTTGATCGTCGGGACGAATGACGATGAAGGCTCGCTGCTCGGGCGTGGTCCCGCCTCGCCAAGCGACGTGGCGTCCGATCTTACGAAGGACGATTTGGCCGCGCTACGCGAGGACTACGGCGCGGCTGCAAGCGGTGACGACACCTTTGCGCGTTTGCTCTTCCGCGATCGCTACTTCGCGGCTCCCGCCCGCTGGCTGGCCGAGAGGCAGACCGCGCGCGCGCCCGTGTTTCTGTACCGCTTCGGCTACGTACTCGGCCGCTTGCGCGCGCTTCGGACCGGCGCCGGTCATGGCTCGGAGATTCCGTTCGTTTTCGCAAGCGTTTCTCCGGACGCCGGGCTGCTTCCGGCGGACGACGCTGAAATCGGCGCCGTGCACGGCTGCTGGGTCGCGTTTGCGAAAACGGGAACGCCCGTTTGCCCGAGCACGCCACCCTGGCCCATTTATGTTTCTCCGCGGGACACGATGCTGTTCGGCGACCAGAACAGCGTCGGCGCGGCACCCGAGCGCAGCGCCCTGCGCCGCCTGCTGATTCACGACTTCTGAAGAAACGGCGCGCGAGTGTATCTGGGTCGCCGGCAAATACAGCAGACGAAGGCGAGATGATGAACCAGGGTGCTTCGCGCGAGCACTTACGCCCTGTGTCGCTGCGTCAATCGAAGAACAAGCCCTTTTGCGACGGCTCGCACTGGTGCGCCGGCTTCAAAGGCGCAGAGAACTGACGCGCGACCGCTAGCACGAGCCTATTCGTATTGCCGTAGGAAACCTACGGCCTGCGCCATGGCACGATCGGTTTCGGCCGCGTCGTAGCGCGGGCCGATGTCGCGCATGAACGCGTGCTCGCCGTCGTACTCGGAGATCAGGTAGCGGACTTTCGCGGCTCGCAACGCGTCATCGACGGCGCGGCGACCGTCGACGGGGATGTGCGGGTCGGTCGCGCCGAAGACGACCAAGATACTGCCGCGGATTTCCTCGCAGCGCGCGAGCGTGTCGACATTCGAATCGCCGCCGAGCGCCGCCGCGTGCAAACCGGTCGGATAGAAAGCGACGCTGGAACGAACCTTCGGCTCGAGCGCTGCCCGGAACGCAAGATGGCCGCCGATGCAAAAGCCGGTCGCATGCAACGACTTCCCCCGGGCGGCCGGACTCGTTGCCAGAAAATCGAGTACGACGCGCGTATCGGCGTCGAGTTCCTTAGCGTGAAGCCTGGTCGCCGCGGTCAGAGCGGCCTTGTAGTCGCTCGTGAAGTCGAACGCGTGACCGGCCGGCTCGATGCGGTGATAGATCTCGGGCGCCGCCACCACGAAGCCGTGACTCGCGAAACGGATGATCGCACGCTGCATCGACTCGGTGAGTCCGAAGATGTCCGAGAAGAGCAGGAGGCCCGGATACGTTCCGGGCTGCGCCGGCTTCGCCACCATCGTGCGCATGGGAGTCGCCTCGGCCGGCAGGTCGATGAATTCCGTCTGAACGATCATGGAGCTGACATTTCACGCCGGGAACCCCGCTCCTTAGCACGGCCAGGCCGTCACCAGGTAGGGTAATCCCCCATACCACAATTCGCGGTCCGGACGTACCATCACAGCCAGAGCCCGCGCCTCGGACGCTCGGCCGTTTATTCCCGGCAGCATGAGAGCGCTGGATTTTTTGTTTAGCCTTCTTCAGTAAAGGACGAGCGAGTGAGAATACAACCGGCGATCCTCCCAGGCTTGGCTTCGTCGGTCCGCCGCTCGACTTTTCGCCTCTCAGCGGGCGCCTTTGCGCTTGCCACTGCCGTGACGGCCTGCAGCAACGGCGCCGTGACGCTGTCGCCGGCGCCCAAAATTACGCCGATCCCAACGAGCGCAAACAGCGCCACCGGAGCGCTCACCACGAGCACGACGGCGAGCGCGGCGCTGACGCTTGGGCCGTTCGCCGGCGGATACAGTACAACCATCACCGTCCCCGCTGCGAGTACCGTGGCGCATTTGCAGTTTGTCGCATCGCTCGCGCTTCCGGCGGGCGTGCCGAACGTCATGAGCAAGGGGCGTCAGCCGCAAAACGTCAATGCCGCGAATATCAATGTCTTCGGCACCATTCAATATACGGCGGACACGAACGTGGTATTGCCGGACGCGATGATCGTCACGTGGTTGTTCCCCCTTGGCGTCACTCCGCCGGATCCGACGCACTCATACGTGGCGATCTACGATCCGAACAACCCCGTCGATCCAAACAATCCGACCGCCGGCTGGAACCTGATCGCCGGGCCGGCCATGACATTCAGCGGTGGGGACCCCGACAGCGCGATGCAGAAGACCGGTTTCTCCTGGGTGCCGAACGCTCCGCTGACCCTCGTCGCAGGGACGACCTACGAGCTCGCGCTCTTCAGCACGACCTCAACCCTCGCCACGCCGACCCCGCTCCCGAGCTCGACCGCATCGCCCACTCCGAGCACGAGCCCGACGGCAAAGGCGAGCCCGAGTGCAAGCCCGAGCGTATCGCCGACGCCAAGTACGAGCCCGTCCGTGTCGCCCACGCCGAGTGCGAGCCCGACGGCATCGCCCACGCCGGCCGCAAGCCCAACCGCGTCGCCCACTCCGAGCGCGTCTCCGAGTCCAGCGCCGTCGCCGACGGGGTTCTTCGTCGAGTCAGCGACTGCGTCGGGTAACGGAATCGTTGACGTTCCGCTGGCAGCCGGCTCGGTAGGGGCCTTTGCTGTGGAGGCGACCGATGATACGCTCCTCGCTTTCCCGAACGGTCAGATCGTCGTGAATTTCGGGTCGATACCGCTGAGCGCGCAGATTTGCCAGACGGCGCAGAACGGTCAGTGTTTGTCGAGTCCGGTCTCGACGGTAAACCCGTTCTTCGAATCGTTCACGGCCGGCGAGACGGAACAGTTCTCGATCTTCGTGGCATCGCAGGGCACACCGATCAACGGGGCACCGCTGTCGGTCGTTTTCCAGGACGACAACGGGAACACGCTCGGCTCAACCAGCGTCACCATTCAAACGGTGGCCAGTCCCACCCCGACCCCAATGCTGCGCAGGCGCTGAGCGTCCGGTCTCAGCGTGCGAAGCGAAACCACGTTCTGCCGCCGTCGGCATCGAACCACCATTCGAAGTAGTGCAGGATGTCGTTGCCGATGACGCCGTCGATCGGGAATTCCGCATCGCTGCTTCGGGTCGACGTCTGCACCTCGGCATAGGGAACCTTGTAATTTCCAAAGCCGAGCGACACGTCGTTCAAGGAAACCGACTGGGTCTCGATCGAGCCTTCGAGATACGACTCCGTTCGTGCGGGACCAATGCCTTCGCCGCCAAGCTCGTCGAACGCATGGTGGCCGCGGCGTAACAAATTCGCGAGCACGACGAGCCGAAACGAACCAATGTCCAGGACGAAGCGCTCACCGGCCACACGGCCGACACGCAGAGCGACGAGCGGCATGCCCTCATCCCAATCCGTTACGAGCTCATGCGCATCCGGCGGGGCCGCGAAGTCTGTCCGCGGCAGCGTTTCAAGAAGCTGCCGTCTGAAGTCGAGGTGAACGATGCGACCGGAGAAGAATTCATATCCGAGAATGCCGTCTTCCGTAAACGGGACGACATTTAGCGGCACGTCGTGAGCCGTCATCGTTCCGACGGTGAGCTCGGGCAACGTGGCGTGTCCGAGCGCTACGCGCAGCCCCAAACGGTGCGCTAGTTCCTGCGAAACCGTAATGTTCGGCGTGCCCGTGTCGAGTTGAAACAGCGCGCTCTTGCCGCCGGCTTTGACCGGCACGAAGATTTGCTCGGGCCGGAAGCGCGATGGAATCACCTCTGCTTGATCGGGCAAGGGCAGCGTGTCGGAGGACGAGCCCGGGATTGCAACGCGCTTCGCGTCGACCGCTTCGGGGTCGACGCTCGCAACCTGCACGTCGAAGACGCCGCCCGGCCCCTCCGTATGCCAGCGAAACGGTCTTATAACGCCGCTTGTGGAGCGAAAATCGTCGAAGGTCGTGGTCTCGACGCGGATCCCCTCGCGACTGATTTCCCGCACGATGCGCCCCGAGAGCGCGTCGACAAAAAACCAGTGGGGAATGTCGTGCTCGCGACGATCGAGCAGCACCCACTCGAACGCGTTGCCGTGTGTCGTCTCGCCGGCAATCGTACACTGGGACGAGAGCGGTAGCAGCGCGGTCGGCCAGCGATCCAGGTCGTCGCCCTGCACGTCTGCCTCGACCAGATGGACGAGCCCGCGCGGCGTTTGCCGCCAATGCGCACCGCCACTGCGTCCCGCCGAATAGGTTTCGCCATCGAGCGTACTCGTCACGACGAAGTCATCTCCACGAATCGTGGCCGTTGCTTCGAAATTGAAGTCGCTTGCGGCAATCGCATATCGCTCGCGACGCTGCGCATAGGCACGATCCGGCGTTCCCATTGCCCCAGCGACACGGGCAAGAACCGCTGCAAGTGTGGCGCCAGTCGGGTGAACGCCGGGCGGTTCCCAATACCCATCCTCCGCGCGGGCGGTGCACAGACACACCAAGAGGAGCGCCAGCAGGCACGCCGGCGAGATGATCAGGACCCGCATCGCGTCAACTACGATTTGGGCGCAGCGGAAACCAAGGCGGTCAGCGCATCGAGTGCATGGTCGGTCCCAACAACATGCGGATCTGCGCCGGCGATGCCGTACCGTTGCGCGAGCTGCGCCATCACCGGGTGGGCGACGCTGACCCCATCAGCGTCTTCCCACACGACGAGTTTCAATGGCAGTTCGAGTGCGAATGGTGGGCATGCTTCCATGAGCGGCGTGCCACCCTTCGGATTCCCGAAGATCAGCAGCGTCGTCGGACGCAAATCCAGTCCCACTCCCTTCGCCACGGCGGCCTGATCGATCGTCGCGAAGAGCGTGTTGCCCCCCGCGACGATCGCTTTTGCAAGGTGATCGACCGTGTCCGCAAACGTGTAACGGCTGCGAAGCACGACGCGATCAGCCAACGGCATCGCTGAACGGGAGCTTGCGCAGACGTTTGCCCGTCAACGCGAACATCGCGTTGGCAACCGCCGGCCCGATTGGAGGCGTGCAGACCTCGCCGATACCCGTTGGAGTCTCGCTGCTTTCCACGACATGCACTTCGATCCGGGGAGCATCTGCCATGTGCAAGACCGTGTAGTCGTAGAAGTTACTCTGTTCGACGCGGCCCTTGGCAACCGTGATCTTTCCGGTCAGCGCGGCGGAAAGACCAAAGTTCGTGGCCCCCTGCGCTTGTTGCACGACAATATCGGGATTGATGACCGTGCCGCAATCGACGACGGCGACGACGCGATGCACCTTCGGCATCTTTCCATCCAGCGAGACTTCAGCGACCATGCCGGCGAAGCTCCCGCCCCAGGTCGTGACCGCAAGACCTCGAGCGCGTCCGGCCGGCGGCTTATTTCCCCAGCCGCCCTTTTCGGCCGCAATCTTCAGGACGTTTACAGCACGCGGGCTCTTGCCCATGAGCGCAAGGCGGAATTCCAGCGGATCCTTGCCGGCAGCATGCGCCAATTCATCCATGAACGTTTCGGTGACGAATCCATTCCAGTTTGCATCGGGGGCTCGCCACGAGCCAACCGGAACACCCTGCGTGTGTTCGATGTAGCCAACGCGGAAATTGGCGATGTCGTAGGGCTGATCGACGACTTCGAGGATGTCGAGGATATCGATGCCGCTTGCCATATATGGGGGCGCCCAACGCCGCAGCCACGACGGCGAAACCACCTGATGAGCTAGCGCCGTCAAGGTACCGTCCTTGACGACGCCGCGCACGATATTCACACTCATCGGGCGGTAGAAATCGTGCTGGGTGTCGTCCTCGCGCGACCACATCACCTTGAGCGGAACCTTGGCGACCTTGGCAACCTCGGCCGCCTCCTGAACGTAGTCCGCCTCCAGGCGCCTGCCGAAGCCGCCACCGAGGTACGTCGTGTGGATCTTGCATTTTTCGGGAGGCAAACCGCTGCCCGCCGAAGCCGCGGCAAGAGCGCGCAGTTGAACCTGATTCGGCGACCAGATCTCGCAGGTGCCGTCGCGCACGACGGCCGTCGTATTCATCGGCTCCATCGTTGCGTGCGCGAGGAACGGACCGTGATAGGTCGCTTCCAAGACGGTTCCGTCGGTCGTGTCGGGAGTTCCGCGCGTCACTGCGATCTTTTCGCCCGTGTGCGATTTTGCGAGCGCCTCGGCCTCGGCGTAGAGCGAGTGCGAGCTAAGTTTCGCGTTCGGACCCTCGTCCCACACGATCTCGAGCGCGTCCTTGCCCTGGAACGCGGCCCACGTGTTCTTTGCCACGACCGCTACGCCGTTCGAAACTTGAAAGACCTGGCTAACGCCGTGCACTTTCTTGGCCTTGGTCGCGTTGAAACTCTTCACTTTGCCGCCGAAGACGGGCGAGCGCGCGATCGCGGCATACTGCATTCCCGGAATCCGGACGTCGATGCCGTACTGGATGCTGCCGTTTACTTTGTGCTTGATATCGGGACGCTGCCGCGGCCTGCCGATCAAAGTGAATTGAGCAGGCGTCTTCAGCGTAACGTTGGTGGGCACGGGCACGGTGGCCGCCGCGCTCGCGAGACTACCGTAGGTCGCGCTGCGGTTCGATGCTGCGTGATAGACTTTGCTGTCGCGCGTCGTGCACTGCGCGGCATCGACGTTCCATTGTGTTGCGGCCGCCGTAACGAGCATCGCGCGCGCGGTAGCACCCGCTTGACGCAGCGGCATCCAGTGGTGGGCAATGCTCGTGCTGCCACCGGTGACCATGTCACCGTACACGGGGTCTATGTAAATCGGATTGGCCGGCGCGAATTCCGTTCGCACGTGATCCATCGAAGCGTCGAGTTCGTCGGCGACGATCGTCGGAAGGCCAAGAATAACGCCCTGGCCCATCTCGGACTTACTGACGATAATCGTGATCGTGCTGTCGGGCGCGATTCGCACCCAGGCGTTTGGCGCAAAAACTCCCTCGGCGGCTGCCGCCGGCGTTCCGCGCCCGTTCCAGATGAAGGCTAGCCCGAGGCCGGCACCTGCCGCCGTGCTCAAGCGGATGAAGTCGCCCCGGCCGACGGTCGTCGTTGTCGTTTCCATGCTCATGCCTCCTCGGCCGCGAGATGGATCGCGTCGCGGATGCGATCGTAGGTCCCGCACCGGCAGATGTTGGTCATCGCCGCTTCGATCTCGAGGTCGCTCGGGTTCTTATTTTTCTTCAGTAGCGACGCCGCGGCCATGATTTGACCCGACTGGCAGTATCCACACTGCGGCACCTGCGCGTCGATCCACGCCTTCTGCACGGGGTGCGAGTTATCGCTCGAGAGGCTTTCAATCGTCTTAATGTGCTTGCCGACGGCAGCCGAGACCGGCAACACGCACGAACGCGTTGCCTCGCCGTCGAGGTGGACCGTGCAGCAGCCGCACTGCGCGACCCCGCATCCGAATTTGGTCCCCGTCATGTTGAGTTCGTCGCGAATCACCCACAATAACGGCATATCGGGCGGAACGTCAACTTCGTGCGTTCTGCCGTTCACGGTCAGCGAGATCATGACCCCTCCGCGTGTAGCCCACAACGCCCCCGAAACAATGGCGAGACCGGGGCACGTTCGATGGCTCCAAAGACAAAAGCTCCTTCCCGCAGCGCCGACCGCTCACCTCGCCGCCCTCAGGAGTGCAAAAGGGCGCCGGGTGAAGAAAAAGAAACGCCGTCGAGCGCGTTGGTTGATGGAGAACGACATGAACGGACCGGCTGCCCGCAAGATCGTCCTGGCTGCGCGGCCGCGCGGTATTCCGCGGACGACCGACTTTCGTTTGGAAGAGGCGCCCGTTGCGCCGGTGGGCGAGGGTCAGGTTTCGTTGCACGTGCAGTACCTGTCGCTCGACCCATACATGCGCGGGCGCATGGAGGACCGCAAATCGTACGCAACGCCGGTTGAGATCGGCGAGGTGATGCGCGGCGAAACGGTCGCGACGGTCGTGGCTTCGCAGCATCCGGATTTTGCGGAAGGCGACGTCGTTCTCGCGCAGACCGGATGGTGCGAACATGCGGTGTTGGACGGCGCTGCGCTGCGCAAGATCGATCCGGCCTTCGCGCCGGTGACGACCCGGCTCGGCGTCCTCGGCATGCCGGGCTTTACAGCGTATGCCGGGATGCGCGCCATCGGCAAACCCGCCGCCGGCGAGACGGTCGTCGTCGCGGCGGCCAGCGGCCCCGTCGGATCGCTCGTCGGGCAACTCGCCAAAATTGCGGGTGCGCGAGCGGTCGGCATCGCGGGCGGCCCCGAGAAATGCTCGTACGTTGAGAACGAACTTGGGTTCGACGCCGCGATCGATCATCGTGCCTCCGGTTTCCCTGCGCTGCTGGCAGCGGCGTGCCCGAGCGGCATCGACGTCTACTTCGAGAACGTCGGCGGCCCGATCTGGCAAGCCGTCCTGCCGCTGCTGAACGGCTTCGCGCGCGTTCCCGTCTGCGGGCTGATCGCGCAGTACAGTGGCGCGGCGCCCGGTGACGTACCGACAAGCTCCCCGCGACGATGCGCGAGATCCTCTCGAAGAGTTTGACGCTGCGCGGCTTCATCAACTACGAATTCCTTGAAGCCTACTATGATGACTTTCTGCGCGAGGTGGGCGCGGGCATCGCCGCCGGCTCGATCAAGTACCGCGAAGATGTCGTCGACGGCCTCGAAGCCGCTCCGGAAGCATTCATCGGCATGCTTGAAGGCCGTAACTTCGGAAAGCTGCTGGTGCGGGTCGCCGGCTAGCGCAGCAGCGCCATCCTTACTTTCGCCGTGGGCGCGTCGAACTCGCTCAGAACGAACGTTACCGGATCGTACCAAACCGTGAAGATCGCGTCCTCGAAATCGATCGATGCTTGAGCATCGGTTGCGGGTACGCCGGCGGGTCGCACCATCGTCTTTTGCACGAGCGTGCCCGTCTCGGCGTTGAAGCCGACGAAGCAGATGCAGTAGGCGTTGAAGGTCGTCGCCGCCGTTGCGTGGAGCATCGCCGGCAGAGCAACATACGGACCCACAAAGAAGTCGAGGGCAATCGCGGGGCCGTCAGTTGTCTCCGCGAGCGTCTTGGTCGTCGCCGTCGCTTCGTTCCGGTAGGTCGCGCTCTTGTCCGCGATCCCGATCGTCTCTTTCGAACCGCGACTCGTGATCGTGTAGGCGAGCGTCGAGAAATTTGCAGGATCGAGCGTGCGAAGCGTGCTCACCGGCTCGTCCTGGAAGTTCAAGCTCTCCGCGACCCCAATCGTGTCGTGACTATGGGTGACGACGATCGTGGTCGTCGCTACGGGCTTGCTTTCGGAGTATATCTGATAGCGGTACGAACCGGGCGGAAGTACGGCGCCCGCAGCGACGTCACTGGTCGCGAGCGCGAGGGCAGCAACGAGCGCAATCACCCTGCCGCTATCGAGCGGACGCGAAGCTTTGACCTGCCGTTCGCCTGGGTCACGGCCGTAGCACGGGCGAGGAACCGGTCGCCGGTATCCTGCAAGCCTACTTCGCGATCATGACCTCGGTCGATTTGATGATCACCCGCACCACGTCGCCCGGCTTCAGATCGAGCCCTTCCACCGACGACCTCGTGATCGCGGCCACGACCGTGGCCGGATCGATCTCCACGACGACCTCCGCCATGATGTTGCCGAGCTTCGTCGAGACGATCTTTCCGGGAAGTTGGTTGCGAGCGCTGATGTTCATGTTGCGGGAGTTTGTGCGCTAAGAACGCGTCCCTGCCGCGCGGCTGCACATCGTGCAATCCAGTTGTGCTGAACGTCACCGGCCGAATGTATAAGTAAAGTTCCTGCGCACATATTCGGCTTCCGGCGGCGCGCCTTTCGGGTCGGCGGCAACTTGCTTGTCGTGCGCTTTTGTGCGCGCAACGTACGCAATCGAGCGTCGTTCGTGGTATGTACGCTCGACGTGTCACGATGTAGTTGCTCCTTCTTTTGAACAATTCGCATCTGTTACTTTAGGTGGCGCGCGATTGCCGCACGGAAACGCACCGATGATAAGAAAGCATGCTATACTTTATGTGCACACCGAGCGCTTCGTACGGCGTCCTATATCTTCGAGGAGACGCCATGGGGGCAACTCCCACTCCGGTCGCCCCAGCCGGCGACATGCACAGCTGCATCGAGACCGCCGCGTGATAGCCGCGGTCTATTCCTCGGGGAACCATCTGTTGGATGCGCTGCCGCCGCTCGAGCTCGCCGGCCTCGAAAAAGACCTTCACATCGTTCCACTTTCGGCACGTCGATCCACCCAGTCGGCCGGTCGAGCGATGAATCACGTCGACTTTCCGATCGACGCGGTCCTATCGGTCGTCGCGACACTCAAGAATGGCGAAAGCGTCGAGGTCGCAACCGTCGGTCGCGAAAGTTTCGTCGAATCCGATGCAACGTTCGATTCGGGAGTCTCTTCGCGAACCTCATTTTGTCAGGTCCAAGGGCGCGTACAACGGATGACGATCGAGCGTTTCCAAAAACACATGACGACGAGCGTTCCGTTCGCGCGGCTAATGCGCCACAACGTGCGAGCATCGCTCTTTAGCGCGCAGCAATTCACCGCGTGCAACGTAAAGCATTCCGTTCTGCAGCGTTGTGCCCGCTGGCTTGCCATGACGGCCGATCGCGTCGGCAGTCCCCAATTCCGGCTCACACAGGAATTCTTGGCGATCATGCTCGGCGTTCGGCCGGCGCTCGTCTCAGAAGCAGCTGAGGCGCTGCAACGAATGGGAGCGATCGAGTACCGGCAAGGGGTCGTACGTATTTTAGATGGGCCTGCCTTGGAAGCCTCGGCATGTGAGTGTTACCAGGTCTGCAAGCGCGCATTTGCAGAGTCGCTATCAAATTGAGTTCCCTCCGGACATCTCTGCGAATGCGCGAAGGCGCCGATCCGTTCCAAGCGGAGCTGCGGCGCATCGTCGAGAGCATCTACGGGCCGCCGGTCAGGCGCCTGCCCGGGCTCGATATCGGTCGCGCCTACTTGAGCGCCGCGAAAGAATTCCGCTACGGCGGCGACCTGGTCGACGTGTTCCACTACGGCGACGGTTTCACGTCCCTCGCCGTGGTCGACATCACGGGCCACGGAATACGGGCTGCAATGCATGCCGGCCTTACGAAGCATGCTCTGCGCGCGTATGCTTCGCGTGGCCTGAATGCCAGGGACTCAGTCCGCGCGCTCAACCGGCTTCTGATCGAGAATTGCGCCTTCGAGGGAGACGACGAGTTCTTCGCAACCGTCTTCTTCGCCATCCTCGACGCGGAGCGGCACACGATGCAGTACGTCTCCGCGGGACACGAAGCGGCCTATCTCGTAGCGGCCGAAGGAGCGATGTTGCTGCCGGCGACCGGACCGATTGTCGGCCTCATGGACGACGATGCCGCGTTCGATCACGACTCGGTGCGCTTGTCCCCCGGACACATCCTGGCCGCGGTCACCGACGGATTTTCGGAAGCGCGCGACGCGAAGCTCGAATTTCTCGGCTCGGGAGCCCTGGTCGGAGTCGTCGAGCGATACCGCGCCTGCGAAGCCGAGAAGCAAGCCGAAGCACTCACCCTGCACGCCTATGAATACGCGAACGAACAACTGCACGACGACGTAGCCGCCCTCGTCGTAAAAGTCGAGAGCGATCAAGCCGCTTAGCCGTCCAGCAGCCGCCCGTCGCTCATTGCGAGCACGCGGTCGCAGAAGGAAGCAGCTTTCGCTGAGTGCGTCGCGAGCAGCACGGCGGGACCGTTGCTCGCTGCCGTGCGCAGCAGTTCCAACACCGTTTCCGCGGTTTTCGAGTCGAGGCTGCCGGTCGGTTCATCGGCCAAGATGACGGCAGGCCCGTGGATCAGAGCGCGGGCGACGGCGGCCCGCTGGGCCTGGCCGCCCGAAAGATGCGCCGGGTAAGCGCGCGCCTTTGACGATAACCCGACCGCCTCGAGTGCCGCCGCGACCCGAGCCACGATTTCGAGACGCGGCCGCTTCTGTAGCACGAGCGGCAGCGCAACGTTCTCTTCGACGCGCAAGGCAGGCAACAGGTTGAAGTTCTGAAAGATCGTGCCGACACGATCGCGCCGCAGCAACGTCAGGTCTCGCTCGGGCAGCCCGGCCGTAACCCGACCGGCCAGAGTTATCGTTCCCAAGGTAGGCAAGTCGACGCACCCGATGAGATTCAGCAGCGAGCTCTTTCCGCACCCACTCGGCCCCATGAGCGCGACCATTTCGCCGGCACCGACATCGAACGAGACGCCGTCGAGGGCCAAAACAGGTTCCTCGCCCGGATAGATTTTCGTCACACCGGAAACGCTAACGGAGGGCATCACGATACGATGACGCTCAAAATCGAAGCGGCCGCGCGTAACCGGTAAGCTCCACGTAACCATGACCGTGATCGCCCGGCGAACCCGCACGCTCCACATCGACGGTGGCTTCGTAGTATGACGGCCCGTCGGGCGCGAGCGAGATCTCCTGATCCTGCACCGTCGGTACGACCGCCAGATCGAGCTGCGCTTGCGGAACCGACAACTCGAAAAGGGACGGATAGCGTGTTCCGGTGCGCGAGCTTTGCCAATGCGTCGCAAGCGGATTCTCGACGGTGAAAGAGCCGGCCGGGAGGTAGGTGACGCGGCCGTCGCGCGCTACGAGCGCGCCGCTCGAGAACGGCGAAGTCGTGAGATCGGCGTGACGCAAAACGCGCAACATGAGCTCGCGGCCGTCGTCGAACTGAATCTCGAAGCGGTCCCAACCCGCGTCTTCGACACCCAGTTCGCTCTGGGCCGATTCATGATCGAGCCAGGAGAAGCCGCGCAGCCGATGCCGCACGCCGCCAAGCACGATCGTGCCGCTTGCGATCAAGCGCGTGTAGGCGACGTCGCGCGCGAGGCAGGCCCGGCACGATCCCGTGCGCAGCATCCCCGCGCGACCGAACACCACTTCCGGTTTCACCGGCTGCTGGCTCAGGTCGAGCGTCGTCGTGCCGGCGTGAATGTGCAGCGTGATTCGTTGACGGCGCCAACCGGTTCCCCGGCTCGCAAGCTTCCAATCGCCGACGGCGACATCGAGTGCGCCGGCCTCGGCGTGGCCGAGGCCAAGGCCTTCGCGCTCGACTCGGACGCTCGTATATGTGCGGCGCGCGTCTTCGTCGACGATCGCGAAGTCGGCCGGCAGCGCAGCGCCGGGGCCGCCCGCGGATGCAAATCGAAAGAAAGCAGCAGCCACGTCGAAGCGCCGGCCGGCATCGTCAACCAAATGCCCGGTAAGGCGCCACCACTCGAGCGGGTCATTTGCGCTCGTGGCGAGCGCGGCCGGCCGCGACATTGCTGAAAAGGTCGCGACAAGAACGAGTGCTGTGAGCACGCGAGTGCATTTCACGGCATCGCTCGTGCCGCATCGCTCGCGATACGCGACGCAATCCTGGCGGGATACGCTGAGGCGGCGATCGAGGCACCGAACGTGAGCAGGAGCGCGAGCAAGATATCGCCGGCGGGAAACAAGATGGGAATCGGCCAGCCGAACGTCATGCGATCGATGACACCGAGCGCAATCGCTGCTAGGACGGCGCCGATCGAAACGCCGAGCGCGCAGCAAAGCGCTCCCAGCAACTCGCTTTCGAGCACGATCATCCAACCGATCGTTGTGCGTTGCGCGCCGAGGAAGCGCAGCAGGCCGATCTCGTGCCGCCGTTCGAAGACCAGGGTCCCGAGCGCGCCTGCAACGGCAGCGAGTGCCAATGCGAGCGCTACGGCATCAAGAACACGCATCAGCACGAACGTGCGCTCGAAGAGTACTAGCGTTTGATTGCGCAACTCACGCGTCGATCGAACCTCGACGGGGATTCCCCCGAGCGCCCGCAACAAGCGAGAACGAACGAGTGCCGGATCGTTGGCGCGCCCGGTCAGGATCGCGAGTTCGTCGGGCTGCCGTTCCCCATATGCGCGAGCCAGCAGATTGCGGTCGATCCGAACAACTCCACCCGGGTCTGTGAAGTCTTGCGCGATTTCGGTCACGACGACGTCAAGCGGCTTCGTTTTCGTCGGCAATTCCAAGACGTCTCCGCGCTGGAGGTTGAAGCGGGCCGCCAGCGGTGCGGTGACGATCGCCGAACGAAGGTCGCCCGGCTCCCCTTCGGCGCGATCCTCGCCGCGGACCGTAATCATTTGACCCCGAAAAGGGAGAGCCAGCGAACGGGAAGCGTTGATTTGGGTAACGCCCGCTACCCCGCGGACGCGCGCGGCAATCGAGGCAGCTAGCGGTTTCGGCTGTGCTCCGCGTTCCCACCCTGCCGATCGCACGACGATATCCGCACCCATGCCGGCGTTCACCCAGCCGGTGAGAACGGCACGAAACGACGCGGCTTCGATGGAAAATCCGATCGTCGCCCCGAGCGCAACCGCGAGCGCCGTGACCGCCAAACCGACGCGTTGCGGAGCGGCACCCAAATTCCGCGCGGCCAGTTGCGCGGCTGCGGGCATCCGGCTCGTCACATCGATCGCAACCTTTGACAGCGCGCGCAAAAGCGAAGGCACCGCGAGCGCACCGGCGCACAACGCCGCCGCCTCACCGATGTAGACGAGCGCTTGCGGCTGCGCTCGCTCGAATACGATTGCGACCGCGACAAGCACGCCTACGAAGATCGCAACGACACGGAACCTCGGGCGAGGCTGCGGCGCTTCGAAACCCTTGGCGCGCGCCGCCATCGCAGGCGCTGTGCGGATTGCATTCCAGGCGGGCAGAACGGCGGCAGCCACGGACAGCACGACGCCGAGACCGAAGGCGCGCCCGATCAGTCCGAGGTCGAACGGTACCTCGATCGGCCCGGCCGCCACATCGTTGCCAAGCCAGTGCTCGACGGCAAACGACGGCAGCGTGAGGCCGAGCGCGCAACCGAGCGCGCTGCCGTACAGACCGAACAGGGCGCCTTCCATAAGGAACGTGCGGAAGACCGCTTCGCGGGTCGCTCCGAGCGCGCGCAATACTCCAACGTCACTGCGCCGGCGATTGACCGAAGAGCCGATTGCGTTGTAGAGAAGCACACCCGCCACGAGCGATGCGATGATCGAAAACGACGTAAGATCGCGCTCGAGTCCCGCGATCAGGCGGCCGAGCTCACCGTGCTCCGAAGCGGCCGAATCGATCCGATCGCCTGGCGGCAGAAGCGCTGCGACATGCGCTAAGACGGGCTCCGAGGGTCCCGCAACGACGCAGTCTATGCGATCGAACACTCGGCGTTCGTCAAAGAGCGTTTGGGCGGTTGAGAAGTCGACGAATAGCACGCTCGAGTCGACCCCGAGCGCCGTCAGCGGCAAGACATCCGCGACTTCAAGCCGCATGACGCGATCGCGCGCTAGCGCGTCAAACGAAGCGCCACGCTTCAGTGAAAGCGCGCGAGCAAGGCGCGCCGAGAGGACGGCCCCGGAATGGTTGATAGCGCGAACGGAATCGAGCGGTGCGCCAATCGGCGTGTAAGGCCCCACGCGCTGTTCGCGTGTCCCGGTGACGCCGGGCAGCGGTTGCAGTAGATCGACTCCGAGAACCGATACGTTCTCCGCGAAGGTTCCCGGCCGCCCGCGAACCTGCGCCGTGCCCTCAACGACGGGGCGCGCCTCGGCGATTCCATCGAGATAGCGTACCCGGCCAAGGACGTTCTCCTCGACGCCCCCTCCGATACCGACGATTGCGAAGTCGGCCGGCGCACGCAGCGCCGCCCGATCGCTCACGAGCGTGCCCGATACCGCCTCGCTCGTCAACGATAGCGCGAGGGCGATTCCGACCGCGAGTGCGATCGCGCCGGCCGTGAATGCGATGCGCAGCGGGTCTTCGCGAATACTTCCGAAGACGAGCGTACGAAAGATCAGATCAGATACCGAAGATGGCGATCGTCGTCAGCTGCATTGCGATCTCGCTATAGTGTTTTGGTTCCCGATGTTCCTCGTCCGAGTGTGCTTAGCCGCTAGCGCTGCGGAGAAATTCCGCAGTCTCGGCGTCAGCGGGGAAGAACGACTCGATCGCAAGCTCCTGCACGGTAATGTCGAGCGGCGTACCAAACGTCGTGACCGTGCTCAAGAAGGCGAGTTCGCGTGCTCCGTGCCGGATGCGCAGCGGCACTGCGATCGTACCTCCGGCCAGATCCAACTCGGACGTCGCGTCTTCGCACGGATACGACGCAAGTTCGTCATAGAGTACCCTAAGGTCGCGGTCTGCGCTCGCTGCGATCTGCCGGCGCAGCCTTCCGAGCAAATGCGCTCGCCACTCGCCTAGGTTGACCGTATGTTGGGCCATGCCACGCGGGTGGAGACTCGCACGCAGAACGTTTACCGGCGGCTCCAATAGCTCGGGCGCAACGTCGCGCATGAAGATCGAAATCGCTGCGTTCGCTTCGACGAGGTTCCATTTGCGGTCGACGACGGCGGCCGGGGATGGTTCTTGAGCGCGCAACACAACCCGGATCGTTTCGCGCACGGCATGCATCGGCGGCGTGTCGAGCGGCGTTTCAGCGTAGAGCGGCGCGTAGCCGGCGGCCAAGAGCATCTCGTTGCGGTCGCGCAGCGTGAGGTCGAGATGTTCGCAGAGGTGCAGAATCATCTCGCGGCTCGGAACGGAGCGCCCGGTTTCGACAAAACTCAAGTGCCGCGTCGAGACCTCTGCTTGCAGG
>Ga0302324_100004299_pt1 | contig 31556 bp, 27 predicted proteins | sample Palsa_T0_1_FD_201949 | JGI IMG/M metagenome (GOLD analysis project Ga0302324, IMG submission 201949) | Peat permafrost microbial communities from Stordalen Mire near Abisko, Sweden - Palsa_T0_1 | ecosystem: Environmental > Terrestrial > Soil > Palsa > Peat permafrost | place: Sweden: Abisko... | reverse complement strand
AACACATAGAAAGCCATCCAGCGCGAGTCATCGACCAAACCTGCCACTACCGGTCGGGAAGATGCTTATGTCCTATGAAATCAACTGTGCGGATCTAAAGAATCGCTGTCTTGGACAAGAGTGGCGCTGACCGGGCTCGAACGAGCCAGTCACGATCGGTAGAATGAAGACGACGACCCGAACGGCATCTTTAGATTGTCATCGCGGTCAACATTAAGATGATCGCTCACCTACGCGGCAAGCTGATCCACAAACAACCCGGCCAGGCCATCGTTGAAGCCGCAGGCGTGGGCTACGACGTCACCATCTCAGTACCGACATTCACGTCGCTGCCTTCGGTCGGCGCGGAAGCTTCGCTGCATGTCCACACGCAGGTCAGTGAAGACCAGATCGCCCTCTTCGGCTTTCTCGAAAGCGAAGAAAAGCGTCTCTTCGAGCGCCTCATCACGGTCAGCGGCGTCGGGCCCAAGCTCGCCATCAAGATGCTCAGCGGCCTCTCCAGCGATCGCACCGTGCAGGCCATCCGCGCCCAGGACCACGCACAGCTCACGCGCATTCCAGGCGTAGGCAAAAAGCTCGCCGAACGCCTGGTTGTGGAACTGAAAGACAAGCTCGACGACTTCGCAGTTGCTCCTGTTCCATCCAATGTGCAGGGGCCCGCGGTCGACGACGTGCTCTCCGCGCTCGTCAATCTCGGCTATCAGCGCCTCGCCGCCGAGAAAGCCATCGAGCAAGCCATCACCAAAGACAAAGCGCTCTCCGCTGATTTCGACGGTCTCTTCCGCGGCGCACTGAAGCTGATCCGCTGAGGCTCTATCGAATTCGCTTCGTTGCGCGAAACCGCCCCACGCGCGATTTCCTCAGGAATCCGCCCCTTTGCACAGCCCCGCACCCGTATCATCCCCGCAAAAATCCACTAGACTTGCCTGAGATGCCCAGCGCAACAAAACCCGCTCCCAGCGCCACCGTTCCATATTTCAGCCCCGCAGCACTCACTTTCCTCCGCAACCTAACCAAGCACAACGAACGCGAATGGTTCACACCACGCAAGGCGCAATTTGAAGCCGAGCTGAAAGAGCCCATGCTGGCCGCCGTTCGCAAAATCACCGACGCCATGCTCGATTTCGCGCCCAATCACATGCGCCCCGCCGAGAAGAGTCTGTTTCGCATCTATCGCGACACGCGCTTCTCGAACGACAAGCGCCCCTACAAAACCCACGTCGCCGCATGGTGGTCGCATCAAGGGCTCCAGAAAACTTCGGGTGCGGGCTACTACTTCCACATCAGCGCGAAAGAAGTCATCATCGCCGCCGGCGCCTACATGCCCGAGAAGGACCAACTCTCTGCCATTCGCCACTGGCTGCTCCACAACCATCGTCAGCTCAGAAAACTCCTCCAAAAGCCCAGCGTGCGCAGCACGTTTAGTGAGTTCGAAGGCAACGCGCTCACCCGTCCGCCCAAGGGCTTTCCCTGCGATCACCCCGCTCTCGATCTGATCCAGTGCCGTCAATGGGGCCTCTCCGCCACACTACCCGCAAAGACCGCGCTCGACCACAAACTCGCCGACATCGTCATTCGCCATTTCAAGCTCGCTGCGCCCATTGTGGACGCGCTCAACACCCCCATCTCCGCAGCTCTCGCACCAAAGAAAAAGATCCTCTTCGGCCTGCATTAACCCGCGCGCGGAACCGCATATTTGGCGGCGATTTTGACCTCTCTGAGTCAAAAACCAGCAATTTCAGCCTAAAATCTGCGTTTCAGGCATAAAAACCTAAGAAAATTGTGGAAAACACGTGTTTTTCCATTGACTTTGCCTACCCCCAAGCCGCATTGTTACGAACGACAGGGTTCTGTACGGACCCGCATGAATACAGGGGTTTCGTGCAAACGTTGCCTCGGTCGCACTCCCTCCATGCGGTACGCTTTATGGCTTCTTTGCCTTTATTTTGAGGATGCCGAGCGGCGGAAACCCAGGCAACAACGGCTGCCCTAAAGGCACCCAAGAAGGAGAACATTACATGGCAACAGGACTCACAAAGACTGCTCTTACCCGGAGCCTGGCTGAGAAGCTAGAACTGACCAACAAACAATCCGCGGCCTTCCTTGACCTGCTCGCCGAGACCGCCATCAAGGAAACCAAGAAGAACGGCGTCTTCGTCATTCCCGGCATCGGCCGCCTCGTCAAGGCAGAGCGCAAGGCCCGCATTGGCCGCAACCCGCAAACGGGTGAGGCCATCAAGATCAAGGCCAAGACCGTCGTCAAGTTCCGCGTAGCCAAGGCTGCAAAGGACGTTATTGCCCCCCCCAAGAAGTAGTCGCATTCCGGACTGACCAACACGGGGAGAAGCTACATGCTTCTCCCCATTTTTCTTCACGCCAAACATGGCCGCGATTTTTCGCACTCCTTGCCCGCACCCAAATCATCCAATCTCCATGGCAAGCTCCGCTTCTCTTGGCGACCAATCCCTCCCCACATCCCTACCCGGCTTCGCGGTGCAAGGCTCCGTACGCATACTCCTGCGTCTTGAAGGACTAGCTGTCGCCGCACTCACCTTCGCTCTCTACGCGCGCACAGGCGCAAGCTGGTGGCTGTTTGCCGCCCTCTGGCTTGCGCCGGATCTTTCGATGCTCGGCTATCTCTACAGTCCCTGCTGGGGCGCGCGCATCTACAACGCCGCGCACACCTATGTTCTGCCCGCAGTGCTCGCTCTCTTCGCGCTGGTCTCCCGCAGCGAAACTCTGCTGCCCATCGCCCTCATCTGGATCAACCACATCGGCGTCGACCGCCTGCTCGGCTACGGACTCAAATACTCAAATGGTTTTGGATGGACACACCTCGGCCGCCTCGGCAAACAACGCGAATCTATCCAGGCGAGTTAGCGTTCCCCCGGCAACAGCGCACGTACAACCAGTGACACGCCAAAGCAGACAAGGAGCGCCTTGATCAGGAGCCAGTTGTCATAGCGCCACGACAGAAATGCCAGAGTGACGAAGACGCCGATAGGATTCAACTCGGCCAGTACCGCGCGGAGCCAATGCGGCTTGTTGCCGCGGCGCGCCAGGCTGCTCCGCAACAGTGGAAAAAGACGTGGCACGGCGTGCAGATAGGCTTTGTAGGTGTCGCCAAGCTTGACAGAGAGAAAAGCCTCTTCGCCCAGGATGAGCCGCGATAGGAAAATCGTGCTCAACACCATCGTGAAGAGTGCGCCAGTGGGCGGCATGACGAGAGCCATCGCCGCCAGCATGAACCACGACCCTAGATAAAGCGGATTGCGCACGTAGCGATAGGGTCCGTCCGCCATCACGGCGCCGCCCTTCATCTCTGCGTTGTTTACTGTGCCTGTGCCCAGATACGCCGTGCCCCAGACGCGCAGAGCGACGGCCAGCGCAGCGAGGAGAATGCTCACGACGATCACCACCGGCGTCGCCACCGTGAAGCGCACAACGCCCAGGCGGCTTAGCTCAATCGCCAGCCACTCCAACAGCGAGGCGCGGTCGCCAATGCCCCAGGTCTCGATCCACGGCGCCCAAAAGCCCATCATGACGATGACAGTCATGATCAACATCCGCAGACGAAACTCGATTGCACTCGCGCCCACGCTCCACTCCGCGCTCCCATTCTCGCTTGTGGAGTGTACCATCCGCGATGTGGATCAAAATCTCCGTCTCTATTCGCAGCGCAACGCAATGATGGGATCGGTTTTCATCGCAGCGCGCGCAGGCAAAAGCGTTGCCACAAATGCCACAAACCCCAGCAGCACAGCCACGGCAACAAAGCTGATGGGATCGTGCGGCCCAACCTGAAAAAGCAAGCTCTTCAGCAATTGGGTAGTACCAATCACCCCAATCAATCCCAGAGTCCCGCCCGCCACAATCAGGCGCGCACCTTCACCTGCAATCAGCCGCAAAATGTCCGCGCGCGAAGCGCCGAGCGCCATCCGCACACCAATCTCCTGCGTACGCTGCGCAGCATGAAGGCAATCACGCCATAGAGCCCGATCACCGCCATCAGCAAACCACAAGCAGCAAAAAAGCCCACCAGTGCTGTCTCGAACCGTGGCCGATCGGCCAATTTGCTTACCGACTCGCTCAGCGGAGCAATGTCCACCGGAACCGTTGGATCAACTCGCGCGATCTGCGAACGAATCCAGGGAGCCACTGTACCGACAGGAAGCTCGGATTCGAGAAGGATCACATTGTGGCCATTCCAATCATCGGCCCGGTCTCCTCGGAGTTCGTAAAACTCAGGCAGATCCTGCCTCGTCAAGCCATCGTTCTTCACATCCGCCGCAATCCCGATTACGGTATAGGCAGTTTTTCCCAAAGCAAAATACGGGTTTAATGTCCCAAACTGGATGTGTTTGCCCACGGGATTCACGCCCGGAAAGAGCCGCGACGCAAGCAGCTTGCTGAGAATCAGAGAAGAGCCTGGGTTGCTTCTCTCTTCCTCTCGAAAACCGCGCCCTTCGATCAGAGGAATTTGAAGAACCCGGAAATAGCTCGGCGTCACCATGCGCTTCACCACGCTGTCGTGTACACTTCCGGGCGCGGCTGGCTTGCCGTCGATATACAGATCGGCGAAGCGCATCTGGTCGTGCCAGCTTTCGGCATCGGGCGGAATCGAATCGCTGATTGCCACCGCAGTCACACCCGGTACATGTTTCAAAGCCGTCTCCGCCTGGAGATGGAAATCCATAATCGCCTGCGTCGAAGGATAGCGCTGCGATGTCAGAGGAATATGCAGCGCGAGTACATTGTGCGTGCTCATCCCGAGGGTTTGGCTTTCAAGATTTCGGAAGCTTTTGACCAGAAGACTCGCTCCGGTAAGAAGAACAACGCTCACAGCGATTTGCGCTGCAACCAAAATACGCCGCAACCTCGCACGCGCCTGCGACAACGTTGTGCGAGAGACCAGCGCCTCTGCGCGCGGCTTTTCTATCGCGGCTAGGATCCCGAAGACTATCGCGCACAACAATGAAACAAGCAGAGAGAACACGACAATGCGCAGGTCGATCTGCGCCTTGGCGAGAAATGGAATGCCCGATGGGGCAATCGACACGAATGCGCGCAGCAGCGCTTCGGCCAGCAGGTATCCGGCGACAGCCCCTGCTCCCGCAAGTACAAGCGCCTCCGTAATTGTCTGGCGAATCAACCGGCCGCGGCTCGCACCCAGCGCGGAACGCACCGCCAACTCCCGCTCCCGCGCCGCACCGCGTGACGAAAAGAGACTGCCGACATTCGCGCAGGCAATCAGAAGAACTGCAAACACCGCTCCCAGAAGTATCCGCGCAGCCGTGTAAGCATCCTGCATCTGCCGATCGCGAATAGAGCGCACTTGCAGATGAAAATCCGGCCGAACCTGAGGCGGAATCCACTGCTGCGTATGCAGGTAGAGCGGCTCCACCTCTTCCTTCGCTTGTGCCACGCTTAGACCGGGCTTCAGCCGCGCAAAGGCCCACATGGGATAGCCAATGCCACTATTCACCGTGTGTTGAACAGCAGGGTCCATCTGCGCCGGAAACAGGATGTCGACGGACTGCAGGCGCGGCTCTCGAAATCTTTGGGAAGTACTCCGACAATGGGAATGGCGCGATCATCAATATTGATCGCCCTGTGCAGCACTCCGGGGTCGCGATTGTAGCGGCCAAGCCAAAGCGCATCGGAGATAATTGCGGACTTCGGTCCGTTCGGCTCATCCTCCTGAGGCAGGAAGTTCCGCCCAATCTGAAGGGCAACACCAAGCGTCGAAAGAAAATTTTCCGCGACCGACCCGCAATGCAAATGCAGCGGATTGCCTTCCGTCAGATTGCACTCACCCACGCCGCGCTCAAACGTAACCGCCTCGAACGGCTGCTGATTGTCGCGCCACTCATAAAAGAATCCACCCAGAGTGAACTCCTGCTTCTCAAGCGACTGCGACAACCCCAACGACACTAACCGATCCCCATGCGCATACGGCAAGCTGCGAAACAGAATGCGATCCACGACACTGAACACCGCTGTGGTCGCGCCAATCCCAAGCGCCAGCGTCGCGATCACCGTGATCGTGAAAATCGGATTCCGCCCGAATCCGCGCAGCGCATAGCGCACGTCGCGCAGCAAGCTTTCAACCCAAGGCAGGGTATTGCGCTCGCGCCAAGCTTGCCGCGTCTGTTCGGCGCCACCCAAGCAAACCAGCGCCTGCCGCCGGGCTTCTTCAGGACTAAGCCCGGCACGCACACCATCCTCCGTGTGCATCCCCACGTGGCTCTCGATTTCCGCGTCGATCTCATCCTGCCGGTTCCGAGCGCGCACCACCCGCACCCACAGCGCCCTGAGTTTTCGCAGCACAATGCCTCCTAGTTTCCCCGCAAGGCCACCATCGGGTCCACAGCAGCAGCCCGCCGCGCCGGAATCCACGCCGCAGTCAATGCAACGATCAACATCAGCAGCGGAACAGCGCAATACGTCATCGGATCGAGCGCACTCACCTCAAAAAGAAAACTGCGCAGCGCGCGGCTCAGCGCCAGAGCGCCCAGCAGGCCGGCGGCGCAACCTCCTCCCGCCAAAAGCAGGCTCTGCCGTACCACGCCCATCACAATCTGCCAGCGCTGTGCACCCAACGCAAGCCGCAGACCGATCTCGCGCGTCCGCCAGCTCACGATGTATGAAATCAGGCTGTACACGCCCACCGAGCCGATCACGACTGCAAGTCCGCCAAAGCCCAGCAGCAATACGGCAAGGGCCCGCGGAGCGGCGACCGACGACGCCACAACCTCATCGAGTGCGCGAACCCGCGTTACCGGAACCAGCGAATCGATGCTGGCCACGGCGCGCCGCAGGCCCGCAGCCGTCTCGGCAGGTGTGGTATGCGTGCGCAACAGGACATACATCACGGGCTGCGCGCGCGTCGGCGTCATGGGCAAATACACTTCATCGTCGAAGCCGCCCTCCAGGCTGCCGTCCCGCGCGTTGCGCACCACGCCGACAATAACCGAAGCCTTCGAACCGTCCCAGACCGCGGGCGCGGGCGCATCGTCGACGTCCAGAAGGCGCTTTCCAAGCGGATTCTGGTTGGGCCAGAGGTGCGCAGCCATGCGTTCGTTCACCACCACGGCGCGGCTCGCTCCCGATGCGTCTTCTTCCGTCAAAAGCCGCCCCCGCAGCAGCCGCATCCCAAGCACATCGAAATAACCCGGGGATACAGTACGCCCAGTCGCCAACAAGGCGCCCTGCTCTGCATTGCGCGGATGCCCTTCGGCGTCGTACACGTAATTGTTGTCGCGCCCGCTAAGCGGCAGCGAATCCGTGAGCGCCACTCTCTCCACGGCCGATGCTCCCGATGCGCTTTCGAGCAGCGTCGCATAAAACGACTGGCATCGCCCCTTCTCTCTGCACGCTGAAGCATCAAGGGCAACCTCGGCCGTCACCGTGCCTCCTGTGCGGAATCCCGGATCGACGCGTGAAATCTGATACAGGCTGTGAAGCATCAATCCTGCCGCGGTAATCACCATGACCGAAAGGCCAATCTGCGCCATCACCAGCGCTATCGACACGCCAAATCCGGCGCTCTTCCCCATGAGGCCCCGGCTCCCCATGCGCAAAGTCGCCAGCAGATTCAGCGATGCCATCTTGATTGCCGGAATCGCGCCGAACAGCAAGCCCGCGAGAACCGAAGCGCCCATCGTAAACAGAACGTCGCTCCCGTGCAGAGAAACATCCTGAATGCGCGGCGTGTCTGCCGGCAGCAAGCCCACAAATATACGCAGGCTGGCAAACGCCGCGCCCAACCCAACGAGGCCCGCCGTTACACCCAGCACCGCACTCTCCGACAGCAGTTGCTGCATCAGCCGCTTTCTCGATGCGCCCAGCGCGCCGCGAATGGCGAGTTCTTGCTCTCGTGCTGTCGCTCGCGCCAGCATCAGGTTCGCCACGTTTGCGCAGGCAATCAGCAGGATCAACCCTACCGCCCCGAAGAGAAGAAGCAGGCGCGGCCGCATCGCCCCGGTTTCCGATTCCAACAGCGGCACCACGGTCATATCCGATGCCCACACATCCGGCATCCGCCACGGAAACAACGGCAACAGCATGCCGTGCAGCCTGCGCAGTTCATCCTGGGCTTTTGCAGGCGCCACGCCGTCGGAGAGCCGGCCAAAAATATGCAGATCGAGCACGGCCCACGGATCGCGCGGATCGGCACGAACAAACGAAACCGGGATAACAAACTGCGTATCCGCGTACGGAAAATGAACACCGACCGGCATCACGCCGATGATGCGCCGCGACACGCCGTCGATACGCATCGTCCGACCGATTGCAGAAGCCTCGCCACCGTAATGGGTGCGCCAGTAGCCATAACTCAACACCACGTCGTGATCCTGCCCGGCAATCGCATCGTCCGCATTGAAAAAATCGCCGACGGCAGGACGAATGCCAAGCGTGCCAAGCGCGTTCACGGTCACCGACGTGCCAAAGACACGATCCGGCGTATCGTTCTCCGACACGTTCGACTCCGCATCGGGGCCAAACCCCGCGAGCGTTGCGAACCCCTTCGCGTTCTCACCTAATGCGCGAACCCATCCCTTCGGCGCAACCGGCATGGTTGTGCCCGTAATCCGCATCAGCCGATCCTGACGTGCAAACGGCAGTGGCCGCAGAAGAATCGAGTCCACCAGCGTATAAATCACGGCGTTCGCGCCAATGCCCAGCGCCAGCGTCAGCACGGCTGTGATCGCGAACCCCGGCACTTTGTGCATCTGCCGAAATGCGAACCGCACATCCTGCAACACGCCTTCTATCGGCGGCAGCGTCGCGCGATCCCGGTAAGCCTGTCGCACCTGCTCCTCGCCACCGAGGCGAATCAGCGCCTGTCGCCGCGCTTCGGATGGATCGAGGCCCGCGCGCACACCTTCGTCCGTATGCATCGCGACGTGGCCCTCGAGTTCCGCCTCAAATTCGTCCCGGATCTGCTGTTTGCCCAGCACCCTCAACCACAATGCTCGTAACTTCCGCATGTGAATCTCCTATTCCGTCCGCAACGCCTGCATGGGATCGACCGACGCCGCGCGCCGCGCCGGCAGATACGACGCGAGTGCTGCAACGACGCACAAGAATGCCGCGGCACCCACGTAAATCAGCGGATCGTTCGCGCCACTGCCGAGCAGCTTTGCATTCGCACCCATTCCGGAATTCGTAAACGACACACTCGCTACTGCACGCCCAAGGGCAATAGCCAATGCGCCACCAACCACGAGCCCCGCTCCAGTCAAAGCCAGTCCCTGCCGCACCACCATCCGCAGCACCTGTGCCGGTTGCGCTCCCAGCGCCATGCGCACGCCAATCTCCTGCGTCCGCTGCGCAACCGAATAGGCCATCACGCTGTAGAGACCCATCGCCGCAAGCAACAGCGCGATCGATCCAAGTACCGTCATCAGGCTCGCCGCGACCTTTTGCGGATAGAGCGACGCGCCAATGAACTCCTTCAGCGGCGCAGCGTCAAACACCGTCACACTCGGATCAATCGCCCGCGCCTGTGCCCGCAATGTCGAAAGCACGCTGTCTGAGTCGCCCCGTGTACGCACATAGAACGCGAGATTCATGTCTTCGCGAAACACCTGCCGGAACGGCACGTAGAAATAAGCCGGAGTGCTCTCGCCCAGGTAGTGGTACTTCGAATCCTTCGCCACACCCACCACGCGAAACCAGTCGCCCCACCCGTGAATCTTCGCGCCAATGGGATTGCGCCCGGCAAAGAACCTCCGTACAAATGCTTCGTTCACAATCATCACGGCGGGCGCATTCTCGTTGTCCTGCACGGTAAAGTTGCGCCCCTCCACAAGCGGAATGTGCATCAACGGCAAATAACCCGACGAGACCACATTGCGAAAAATGTTCATGTTCTCGTTGGGCCGCGGCGCGTAGCCCTCGATCTTCAACTCTTCCCACCAACTCGGCTCGAATCCCAACGGGACGCCATCGGAATACGCCACATCCGTCACTCCGGGCGCAGCCAGCATCCGCTCCTCAAGCCGCCGGCAAAATTCCTTGCGCTGCGCCAGGTTGTACCCGTTCGTCGAAAGATAAAACTGGTTCAGCAGCACGTGATCTGGATCGAATCCCGGCTCGATTCGCAGCGTCTGCTGAAATCCGCGCGCAAACAATCCCGCTCCAACCAGCGCCACCAGCGCCAACGCCACTTCCGCGGCCACAAGCGTCGACCGCAGCCGGTTACGTGTGCGCCCAGCAGTTCCGCTCCGCCCTCCCGCATTCAATCGCGTGCTCAGGTTCATCCGCCCCACCTGCAGTGCAGGAACAAGCCCCGCAATCAGCGCGGCGAAAACGCATATGCCCACGGTGAATCCCAGCACCGCCACATTCGGTCGCGTGTCCATCGACACCAGCGAACTCATCGGTCCCGGCGGCATGAGCAAACCGAGCGCGCGACTCATCCACGGTGTCACGGCAAAGCCCAGCACCGCGCCGCATCCAGTCAGCAGCAGACTCTCCGTCAAGACTTGTCGCGCAATCCGTCCGCGCCCCGCACCCAGAGCCAACCGCGCGCTGAATTCTTTTTCGCGCACCGAAGCCCGCGCCAACAGCAGGTTCGCCACATTCGCGCACACAATCAGCAGCACCAGGACGCAAACACCCATCAGGATGCGCAGCGGCCCAACCAGCAATCCCTGCGGACCATGCGGCGACTTCCAAAGCGGCATCAGCGTTGCGCTCATGCCCTCGCTCACATCCGCATTCGCAATCGCCATGCGATCTGCCAGCGTCTTCAACTCCAGCCGCGCCTGCTCAAACGTCACTCCCGGCTTCAGGCGCGCGATGCCCAACATGTTCCGGTCATGACGATCGCGCAGCATCCACTCCTGCACGCCGTTCAGCACCGTCTGCTCCATGTACGGCACCCACACGTCAAACGACGTCACAGGAATCGATCCATGAAACTCTGCAGCCGACACGCCCACAATCGTCAGCTCATGTTGATTGATGCGAATCGTTTTTCCAATAATTGATGAGTCCGCGCCATAATGCGAACGCCAGTAGCGGTCGCTGATCACGGCCACCGGATACGCACCCGGTACATCGCCGGATTCAGACGGCAAAAAGGTTCGGCCCAGCTCCGTCTTCACTCCAAGAACTGAAAAGAAATTCCCCGAGACCAGTTCGCCCCAAACGCGCTCCGCATGATCCTCCTTGCCCACGCTGAACGAAGACACATGCGCCACAGCAATCCCATCGAACAGCTTCAGTCGGTCGCGAAAATCAACGAAGTCGAGATAGGAGTTCGGCACCCAATCGCCATTCGCCGTCACCGTCTCCAGCGTGACCAGCCGATTCGGTTCCGCGACCCCACTCAGCGGTTGCAGCAGGACCGCATCAATCCACGTGAAGGCCGTTGCCGTCGCACCAATGCCAATGGCCAGCGTAACAATCGCGACCACGCTGAAACCGCGATTCCGCGTCATCATGCGTGCACCGAACCGCACATCCTGCAGCAATTCCTCGATCCACGGCAGCATGCGTCTTTCGCGATAAGCCTGTCGCGTCTGCTCCACGCCGCCCAACCGGATCAGCGCCTGTCGTCTCGCCTCCTCAAGACTCAGCCCCGCGCGCACGCCATCTTCCGTGTGCATCGCCACGTGGTTCGCCAACTCATCCTGAAACTCGTCTTCGGCCCGGCGTCCGCGCAGCACGCCGAATACGCGTACCCAGATCGATCGAAGTTTAGCTCGCAGTGGGTCCATCGCCTCTCCTCTTACGCTTCCGCGTTCGGCGCCAGAAAGCGCGACAGAATCTCGGTCGTTTGCTCCCACTCCGCCGCCGCTTTGCGCACTTGCTTCTCCCCGGCCTTTGTCAGCTCATAGAACTTCGCCTTGCGATTGTTATCGGAAACACCCCAGCGCGAGCGAATGTACCCTTCTTGCTCCAGCTTCAACAGCGCAGGGTAGAGCGTTCCATAATTCAGCTCCAGCAGATCGCCGCTAGTCTGCTCGATGCGCCGCGCCAGGCCGTACCCATGTTGCGGACCCATCAGCTGCAGCGTTTTCAGCACCATCAGTGCCAGCGTTCCCTGCCAAACATCGGTTTTTCCGCCCATCGTACCCCTCCTATGGCAAACCAATAGAGAGAAGCATACACAACCCCCTATGGGAACGCAATACGAAGAAACCTTAATTTTTGTTGCATTTCATCTGTTACGCTGGCGATTGAATTCCTCTTCTCGCTATCTACGGAGGTCGTCCCTGTGATTCTGCGCGCCTTCATCGTTGCCGCAGTGACAGCATCCACTTTCCCTTTGCTGGCGCAAAATGCAGACCTCACCGCCTCGGCCGAGCGCCAGCTTCCGGCCCTCACTGAAACCTACAAACATCTGCACCGCAACCCCGAGCTCTCGCACCACGAAGAAGCAACTTCCGCCTTCATTGCGTCTGAATTGCGAAATCTCGGCTACACCGTAACCGAGCACATCGGCAAATATCCTGATGGCTCGCAGACCTTCGGCATCGTAGCCATCCTCCAAAATGGCGCCGGTCCACGCCTGCTCGCGCGCACCGAGCTCGATGCGCTTCCCGTCGAAGAAAAGACTGGCCTTGATTACGCTTCCACGGTTCGCTCCACCAACGCGCAGGGCCAGGCCGTCGGCGTCATGCACGCGTGCGGGCACGATCTGCACATGACCGTGTTTCTTGGCATGGCGCGCGAAATGGCCGCACGCAAGAGTCAATGGCACGGCACGCTGATGCTCATCGGCCAGCCTTCAGAGGAAACCATCGACGGCGCGAAAGCGATGCTCGCGGATGGCCTCTACGAGCGCTTCGGACGCCCGGACTTCGTTCTTTCCGAACACGACTCGAGCGAAGTTCCGTCCGGCTCAATCGCCTTGAAAGGCGGACCCTTGCTCGCCAGTTCTACTGGCGTCTACGTCACCATGCGCGGCATCGGCGGCCACGGTTCCTCGCCCCAATCCGGCAAAGATCCCATCGTGCTCGCCGCGGAATTCGTGCTTGTCGCGCAAACCATCGTGAGCCGCCAAATCGACCCGCAACAGCCCGCGGTGTTGACCGTCGGCACCATTCATGGCGGAACGAAAAACAACATCATTCCCGATGAAGTCACGATGGGCCTCACCCTGCGCGCTTATTCGGCTGAAGTCCGCGACAAGATTATCGAAGACATTCGTCGCACCGCGAAAGGACTGGCCGAAGCCTATGGCATTCCCGCGGATCGCATGCCCGAGGTCACTCTAGGGGAAAGCACACCTGCCACTCTCAATGACGCCGCGCTCGACGACCGCTTGCACTCCGTCGCCACGGCGGCGCTCGGAGCAGATCGTGTCCTCGATGGAAAAGCTGTCATGGGCAGCGAAGACGTCGGCCTCTTCACCCTCGACGGCAAGATTCCCGGCGTGATGTATTGGCTCGGCGCAGCCGATCCCGAAAAGCTCACCGAGAGCCGGAAGACCGGCATTCCGCTGCCCAGCCCGCACTCAGCGCTCTTCGCGCCCGTCTATGCTCCGGCAACCACCACAGGGGTAACAGCCATGACCGCCATGGCGCTCGACCTGCTCAAATAACGAGCCGAACTGCGCCAATTCCTCCGCCTGCTTAAATTTCTTTTATTACTTCGAAGGATCGACCAGCGCCTGATACACCACAGGTCTACTCTCAAATTCGAGGTTAGGACTAGCTGGCCCCAGCAGACGCTGAATCATTCCGATAAAAACCACATCGTTCGTCGGGTCGATCCAGAACCACGTGCCCGCAGCACCATCCCAGAAGAACGTCCCTTTCCCATCCGGCAAATTCGCCTCGGGCGGATCGAACTCCACAGCACAGTTATATCCATAGCCGAATCCCGGCCGCATCACCTGCAGGCCGATGCCAAACTTCCCTGTCAGCAGTTCTGCCGGCACATGATTCGAGCTCATCAACTTCACGCTCGAAGGCGCCAGAATGCGCTTGCCGTCCAGTTCCCCGCCGTTTTCGAGCATCTGCGCAAAGCGGTAGTAATCTTCTGCCGTCGAAACCATGCCTCCGCCGCCCGAGGGCATCATGGGTTCCGTTTCGTATTGGCTCATTCCGCCGCCCGGGCCTCTCTGCGCCGCAACAAGCTCGCCATTCGGCCCCGTCGTATACAGCGTCACAAACCGACTGCGTTTGTCCGCAGGCACATAGAATCCAGCATCACGCATGCCCAGGGGCTTATAGACGTCGTCGCGAATAAAATCCGGGAGTGTCTGCCCCGAGAGCTTCTCGACGATATAGCCCTCAATATCCATGGAGATCGAATACGTCCAGCCCTTGCCCGGCTGATACAATAACGGTAGCTGCGCCACCTTGTCGATCATCTCCTGCAGATTCTTCGAAGCAAGCACACCGCCATCGCGATACATTTTGTCCACTGGCGTATCGCCAAAAATCCCATACGTGAATCCCGCCGTGTGGCTCATCAGTTCGCGCATGGTCGGCGGATGTTCCGGATCTTCGAGAATTATCTTCCCGTCTGCATCCACGCCCTTAAAGACCTTCAGGTGTGCAAACTCGGGAATATACTTCGCGATCGGATCGGTCGGCAGCCACTTGCCCTGCTCGTAGAGAATCATCATCGCCACGCCGGTTACCGGCTTGGTCATCGAAAAATCCCGGAAGATCGTATCCTTGGTCATCGGCGCACCGCTTGCCATATCTCGGTAACCGTATGTCCGATAGTCCAATACCTTGCCGTGGCGCGCCAGAATCGTTACGATTCCGGCGATCTGCTTCTTATCCACGCTCTCCTGCATCAGCGCGTGCAGCCGTTCCAATCGCTCTGAAGAGAATCCCACCGATTCCGGCTTGACGAGAGTCAGGTCGAGCGTGTGCCGCACCACCGGATGCGTCGGCGTTTGTTGCGCCCGCAAGCACGCATCACCCAATGCAACCGCTGCAGTCAACAACCCGGCCGCATAAACTGAAATACTTCCTGTCCTCATGGATCTCCTGGACTGACTTAGTAAATCAACTTGAGTGAAAACTGAATCTGCCTGGACGTGCCCGCCGTCTTGCTGATCTCGCCAAATCCTGAGCCGTTCAGGATATTGGCGGGCAGGCCCATATTCACAATGTTGAATAGGTTGAAAAACTCCGAACGAAACTGCAAGTCGACCCGCTCCGCACCGCTCCGCCGTTGTCCGAATGGCGTGTCCTTGATTACCGCATAGTCAAAGTCATAGTAAGCCGGCCCTCTGAAGCTGTTACGGCCAAGCGTGCCAAAGCGCCCATCGTTCGGACCTGTTCCGTCCGCAATGTGAATGGGAATCGAAAAGAAATCTGCTGCGTTGTTCGCACCTTCGCCAAAATAGTCATAGCGATTTGCGCGCGCCGTCGAGAGTTTCGGCTTTGCAATCTGATCCGGCCGGTCCACTCCATTCGATCCATACCCGGTCTGCTGAATACCGGAGTAGACGGTAAACGGCGAGCCCGAACTGATGCTCGAGATGCTGAGCACCTCCCAGCCATACGTTACGTTCCTGCTGATTGGGCGCAGAAACTCCACGCTCTCGAGATGCAGATCCTGGGCTGCGCTGAGTCCAAAACTATGCGTCACATCGAACCCCGAGGGACCTTTCTCCGGATGTGTATTGTACGGATCCTGCGAAAAGCCTGATGCTACGGCTCCCGTCGATCCTGTCCCGCCCAGAACAAGACTTGAATCGTCGATCGACTTACTCCACGTGTAACTCGCCTGGATGCCGGGCCCGCCATGGCCCGTGGTACCAGAGAGCGATGTTTGCAGCGCATGATAGGTCGAGTGCGCATCCGAGAAAATGACGTTCTCTACTCCGAAACCACCGATTACATTCCCTGCGTTATCGAACTGTGTATGTGGCGCAAATCCAGGACTCGCGCCGGGATAGGCATTGGGAAAACCATAGCGCGGCAGCTTTTCGCTCGCAGTTCCAACATAGTTCGCGTCAGCCGTCAGGTTGCCAAGCTTTCGTTCCAGCCCAGCCGTCCATGTAAACAGCGTACCGTTCCCTAACGAGCGATCCATCCCGCTCAGGTTCAGCGCGCTCACCGCGCCGCTTTCGGTCAGAGCTGCCAGGTCCTTTTCGTAGCGGTCCACATCCATCACCGTATTGGGAGCCACGGTATTCGTCTTTCCTGAAGCGAAAATATTCACTCCGGCCGGCGTGTAAGTTTGCGGAAGCTCCGAAGGCGTGATTTGGTAACCATACTTCAGCGGTGTCGATGCAGCCGACAGTCTGCGCGGATAAATAACAAACGGTGTGGAACCGGTGAGAAAGTTATCCTGCCAGATATTCGGCGGTATCACCGTGATTCCGCCGCCCGCATGTACTTGTAACTTGTTGGTAACTTGCAATGCCGCCTGCACGCGCGGGCCAAATCCGTTCTTGTTCGTCTTATAACCCGGCTGCGGATTGATTACGTACTCCTGCACGCCGTTGACGGCGAGGAACCCGCCCGTGCGACGCGCTCGCTCGCTGATCGGTGTATACAGCTCCCACCGAAGGCCGTAATCGAGCGTAAACCGTGGCGTCACCTTCCACGTGTCTTGTGCATAGACATTGAAGTCGTTGCGATTGATGGCCGCAGGTCCAATGTGCGCGCCGCTAGAGATAAAGCTGGGCGCAATCGCCACTGTGTAAGCGAACGGACTGCCGGAAAGGAATCCCGAAAGCGTATCCGGTAATGGATCACCCACTGCGATGTTATGCATTCCGCTCCGCGATGGAATCGCCTCGGTCGCGTAAGCAGTCCCACCTCCAAAATCGTATTCTCCGTCAGGGCTAATGCCGAAGTATGTCGTGTCGCGATTGAGCCGCCCCTCAACCCCCGCCTTGAAAGCATGGTTTCGTGCAGTGTAGGCCACGGTCTGACTTCCATGGAAAAGGTTGCCATACGCCTGCATCACCGATCCCGCCGCGCCATTGAAAGCTTCATAGGTCCCGTCATTAAACTTCACAGCGGGATCGCTATAATCCGTCGTCGGGAATCCCGGGGTGGATCGCGTAATACTGAGCAGCGATTCCAGGATCAGCCGCGCCGACTGCGTGCGCGTGTACCGACCCACCACGTTCCTCTGGCGATCGATATACTGCACGCCAAACGCAGGATCCACGGCCGTCTGATCGGGGTTCGTCGTAGGGCCCGTCAAGTTGTCCATCGTGAAGCGCGCGAAGAACTGATCCTTATCCGAGAACTTGTGATCGATGCGCACCGAAAATTGATCCGCGTCCGTCGCCACCTTCGACGCCGTCGCGTAAGTGCGGTCCCCAAAGGCGCCGGCTGGATAGTTCGGCATCGGATAGCGCGCAAGGACCGCGGCGATGCTCGGGTCGACAGGCACCTCAAGCATGTCCGCCGAGCCATCGGAATAAGTCACAGTATCCATCCCGGCCCGCTCGGCGGCGGTGGGCACCGGCATCACCTGCGTCGTGCCCAGCACCTGTCGAAAACCCTGGTATTGCGCAAAATAAAACGTCCGCTTGCGCCCGTCATACACATGGGGCAGGTAGACAGGCCCGCCATTCGTGAATCCAAATTCATTGCGGCGGAATGGCGGAATCCTTCCCGGATACGCTGGCGTTGCATAATCGAAAAAGTTCCGCGCGTCGAATGCCGAGTTCCGCACGAACTCAAATACTGAGCCGTGAAATCCGCTCGCGCCCGACCGCGTATGAATGTTGGTGAACCCCGATGCTCCGCGGCCAATCTCCGCAGGCATCCAGCCAGAACTCGAATCGATCGACTCCACCGCATCCACATCGAAATTCGAAAACGTGCTCCCGCCCATCTCCGGATCGCTGATGTCGGCATCATCCATGGCAAACGTCGCTTCCACGCCGCGCTGCCCGTTGATCGCAAACTGCTGCGTGAAATTGGTCGCGCCGTTTGTATCGGTCATCGTGCCCGCGGCCAGCAGCAGGAGCGAGCTGAAATCCCGCTTGTTCAGCGGCAGTTCGCTCACCGCTTGGCTCGACAGTTGTTCGCCACCGGTCGCAGACCGCTCCCTTTCCGGCAACACAGCAACCGTAACGTCGCCGCGATCCGAGACCGTAATCACAACAGATGGCCCGGCCGGCGCAACCTCGATGACTCGTGTGTATTCGTCTCGCTTCCCGTTCGCCTCAACGGTTAGCCGATATTGACCCGGCGGCACGCTCACCCGGAACGTTCCATTCACTCCCGTTTTTACTTCATCTCGCGCAGTCCCGCCAACAAGCACAATCCTCGCGTTCGCAATCGGAGCGCCCGTCGAGTTTCGCAGTGTCCCTTCCCATGCAGCCTGCATTTGCTGTTGCGCGCTGGCTGCGCCGCATGAAAGCAACGCTGCCAGCCCAACAACCCAAAATCTCAAGAATGCGCCCGACCCAAAACAGCCCGCCAAATTCCGCTTACTTTCAGTTTTTTTCACGAATAGGAGACCCTTATTGTGCGGTACGCGCTGAAAGAAAGCCGTTCGCAGCTCCAATAACGACACTCACCGCAACCGCCAAATTATACCTGTCGCCTGTCTGCTAAAACCTTTTTGCAGGCTATTTTCACTGCATCGTTTTCGAAATGTGACGAAGCAGAATCCGCTGTTCCATTAGGAGAATTCGCGCTCCTCGAGCAATCCCTCGTCACACGCTGCCAATCCGTTTCCCTTCCCTACAATGGAACCATCCGCATGGCCGAGCCCGACCTCATCCCGACCGCATCCAACCCCATCGCAACCGAGACTATCGTTGCCATCTCCACGCCGCCTGGTCGTGGTGGCATCGGCATCGTGCGCCTTAGCGGACCCCAGGCCGCGGATATTGCCATCGAGCTCGTCCAACTGCATCATCCTCTCGAGCACGCACGCGCGCGGCTAGCCGACGTTCTCGACGTTCCCGACACAAGCGATGCCGATGCCAAACCCATCGACGAAGCGGTCGTAACCTTCTTTGCCGCACCCAATTCCTACACTTCCGACGATCTCGTCGAGATTGCCGCCCACGGTTCACCAGTTGTCTTAGATCTGCTGCTGCGCCGGGCTCTCGACCTGGGCGCGCGACTCGCCGAACCCGGCGAATTCACACAGCGCGCATTCCTCTCGGGCAAGCTCGATCTCACCCAAGCCGAAGCCGTGCGCGATCTCATCGAGGCCCAAACTTTGACGCAGGCCCGTCAAGCCGCGGGCCAGATGGGCGGCGCGCTCAGCCACCGCGTGCAACCAATCAAACAGACGCTCGTCGAACTCATCGCCCTTCTTGAAGCAGGCATCGACTTCGCCGAAGACGACGTCGACGTTACCCCGCAAACTGAAGTCGCCCGCCGCATCTCCGAACTCACTCCGCCTCTCGCCGCGCTTGAAGCGTCCTATGCCCGCGGCCGCGTCGTGCACGACGGCCTGACCATGGCCATCGTCGGCCGTCCCAACGCAGGCAAAAGCTCGCTCTTCAACCAACTCGTCGAGCGCGACCGCGCCATCGTTGCCGCCACTCCTGGCACCACTCGCGATCTTGTCACGGAGCGCATTTCGCTGGATGGCATTCCCCTCGAACTCGTCGACACCGCCGGCCTGCGCGAAGCCTTCGAAGAAGTCGAGCAACTCGGGATATCGCGCAGCCGCGAAGCGCTCGCCGATGCCTCACTTGTCCTCGTGGTTCTTGACGCAACTCAGCCCCTCAACAGCGAAGAGCACGCATTATTGTCCGCAGTCGAGGATCGGCCCGCAGTCGTCGTCCTCAACAAATGCGATCTACCCATCGCCAATGCTCTCAATTTTGATTTGTCTGAAGCCGAATCAACATCCATCCCGCCGCTCAAAACCTCCGCCCTCACCGGCGAAGGAATCGCCACTTTGCGTGATCGCATTCTCGCCCTGGCCACCGGCGGAGCCGCCGCCGAACCCGGCCTTCTCACCAGCCTGCGCCACCAGCAAGCCATCGCCACCACTCGCATCGCACTGGCCGACGCGGCCCAGGCCAACACGAACAACATTCCCCACGAGATGATTCTGATCGACCTTTATCGCGCCCTCTGGGCCCTCGACTCTCTCACCGGTCAAACCACTAGCGACGACATACTCAATCTGATTTTCTCCACCTTCTGCATCGGCAAGTGAAGCAATTCTGTCCTGCAGTCCCAGGGCGCCTGTTGAATCTGCTCAAAGAATCTGGGCTTTTGAGCCGACAAATCAAGCCACATCGGCTTTGCCCGCGCGGCTCGCCATCGAACAAGTTCCGGAGGCAATCAATGTCCCGCCGCAGCAACAGACCAGTGTCGCCAACGATCGCTCCATAAATTAATTAATATGCTCGTGCATCGTGTAGAGAATGGTGAACCACGACATGGGCCCGGATCGACCCGAGCCTAAATTCCAAATTCGCTCTTCACGGCTATTCCCGGCGCACCCATTCTCGCATGGAACGGTCTGCAGGCGGAGCAAGGCGGCCAGCGCCTGCCGGCAGTCTGAAAGTGTGCCGTTGCATTGGCCCGCTGCCTTCAAAAACAGCCGCGCGACAAGCGCGGACCTTCGCTCTGATTCGCCAGTATTCCAACCGCATGCATGAGGAGATGTGCGGCGGGACCGTTCCGCCCCCTCTAACGCTTCAGGCTCTCTTGCCTCAGAGACCCCGACGCCGGCCGGTGACCAGGTTGACCACCAGGACTATCAGCGCAATCACAAGGAGCAGGTGAATCAGGCTACCCGCAATGTGCAAGCTAAAGCCCAGAATCCAAAGAACCAACAAAATGACAAAAATCGTCCAGAGCATACAAACCCCTTGTTCGCATTTGCGGCGCCCGAGACCCAGGATCCCGGGCGTCCGTAATTCATTTACGCACGTCTGCTAGTTCGATGCAATCGCCTGTCTTTTTGCGTCCCTGACGGCATCGATGAACGAACGTGCCGAAGCCGGCACGGCTATCTCGCCTTGCAGAATTCGGCGGGTGGAGATGTCGTGTCCATAAACGGCCTCTGTGGAATCCTCGTCGCGGCGAATTGAAGCGCCATTCAGAGTAACTCCGGCAAAAGCCCCTTTGGCCCGCGAGTAAGTCAGGATCTCCGTGTCAAGTTTCCAGTTGGTATCGGCAGAGGCATGACGGCCAACCGGTCCGGCTGCCGCGGAAGCATCCGCACCAAGCTCAAACCCGCTCCCGATCAACCGCTTCATCCCGTTGTCATTCTGGATGATCATGACCAGGTCCACACCTTCAACGCCGATCTGCAAGCCCCAGCTGCCGCCTGTGATCGCAAAGAAAGCCGGCGCGCTCCAGCCATCCGCCGTCCTGCACGTGGCCACACCGCGGCCGTTCTCCGCGCCAAACACAAACCCGCCCTTCAGCAGATGGGGCACAATGGCTACACATCGCGCGTGTTCCAGAACTTCTTCCGGAATGCCGCTATCCGGCGCGGCCATGATCTCGTGCAGTACTCTGCCCGCATGATCTAACCGGTTGTCCGTTGCTTCGCGATTCGGCTCTGCCCAAGCGGCGCTAGCCACACCCAGACTTACTAATGCAACTAATATTGCTAACTTCTTCATGCATCTCACCCTTTTCCTACCCATGCGCAACGTCGCGGGCTCTAAGCCCATGTGAGGCGCACAAGGTATCTCTTACGTTAGGTCGCTCGCCCGAATTGATCTGAGCAATACGGCTCAGGGAGTAATTGACGATTGATTCATTGGCGATCGGCGATTGCCGGGAGTTGAGCTCCTTTGAGACGGCTGGCTGCTTCAAGGCTTGCAACTTATGGTGCGACTGAGCAAAATTGAACAGATTGCCTGCAACCCCTGAAAGCAACCTTAAGACTGGGCTGCCGCTCGAGAGCGTGAAATCGAGCGGCGCATGTGGGAAGGCTCCGGCCCTCGGGCGGTTTTCGGTAAGTGGGAACCACGATTCTTGTCGATGAATTCTTGTTCTTCGCTGCAATTCTTCTATTGAGCCTGATGGCTTCGGTACTCCGGCCGGGCTTGCGGCACGCTGTGCCATCATTGAATCTGGAAGGAGGGTCGTGACATGAACGAGCACGATGGGCCCGGATTTGATGCTGCGGCCTTTCTGATGCGTGCTGGGCTGGGGCGAAGAATTGTTCGATTGGAGCCCAGGCAGCCCTTTTTTTCTCAGGGAGAACCGGCAGACTCTATCTTCTACCTTCAAAAGGGCCGCGCGAAAATTACGGTCGTCTCGCATGCCGGCAAGGAAGCCACCCTCACACTCCTCTCCGCGGGCGATTTTATCGGAGAAGAGGCCCTCGCGGCGGCGCCTGGGCTGCGACTGGCTACGGCCACCGCCACGTCCGAATGCACCGCCCTCAAAATTGATCGTCAAGAAATGATCCGTGCGATGCACGAGGAGCACGACTTCTCCGACATGATCCTGAAGTTTCTGCTGGCCCGCAGCATGCGGATCCAGGCCGATCTTGTCGATCAGCTCTTCAACTCCAGCGAAAAACGCTTGGCGCGCATTCTTCTCTTGATGGCGGAATTCGGCAAGCCCGGCGAATCGGAAACCTTCATCCCGCCAATTACGCAGGAAACGCTGGCAGATATGATCGGCACCACTCGTTCCAGGGTCAGTTTCTTCATGAACCGCTTTCGTAAGCTCGGCTTTATCGAATACAACGGTCGCATCAAGGTTCACAAGTCGCTGCTCAACGTAATCCTGCACGATCACCTGCCAGACGAGGACACCGAAACACCGCACGAGTCCGGCCATCGAGAAGAGTAGATCCAGCCTTGAATGCGAGTGGTTGACGGATCCACGTCGGGCCGCCACGCTTTCGCACGTGGTTTTCTCTAGGGAAGAGCCAAATGCAGCGAGCGCGTCAGGTGTGCGCTCTTTGAAGAATTTCTAGAGATAGTTTCAAGCCCTGTACAAAATTGAACAGCATCGCGATTCACCCAACCGGGATACTCTCTCCAACTGCCATCAGTTGAGTCTTGGAAGTTGAGTCTTGGAAGTCGAGTCTTGGATGAGGTGAGAAATGCCGGATACAACAGCCAGAATCCTCATCGTGGATGATGAGCCCTCGATTCGAATGTCGATGGCGCTTATCCTCACGCAGCTTGGATACCATGTGCGATCCGCGGTCGAAGGCTTCTCCGCATTGCGCGCGATTCGCGAAGAGATGCCGGACATCCTTATCACCGATCTCAACATGCCCGGCATGTCGGGCTTCGAGTTACTCTCAGTAATTTGGCGCAGATTTCCCTCGATCCAGAAGATCGCGATGAGTGGCGCGTATTCCGGCAACGTGGTGCCCTCCGGCGTGGCCGCGGACGCATTCTTCCCAAAGGGCAGCAGCACAAGCGAGCTTTTGAAGATCATCGTCGCCTTGCCCCAGAGGGAACCCCACGCTGCTCAACCTTGCAGCGCCGGCGCGCCCCTTCGAATCGACCGACACGGCCACAACTGCTCCTCCGAGACATGCGTCACGATCGCATGTCCGCACTGCCTCAGGCCATTCTCACAGTCAATCGGCGCCACCAGCGGCTTTGCGCTCGAAACATTTTGTATCCATTGCGGCGATTCGATCCAGTACACACTCGTCGAGCCTCCCGGCCCGCGAAAGGCCTGGACCGTCGACCGGGCACACGCCTCACTCAGCAATTAACGCAATAAGAAAGAACCCGACCGATGCGCAAAATCGCTGAACTGAATATGCTGTTACGGGTCCCGGCTAAACTGCCCGAAGGCCTGAAACTCGCGACAGAAGAATTCCGCGAAGGCTGGAGCTTCTCGCGGTCGTTAGATGCCCGCCGCCTTGAAAAGAGAATCCTGAACCACGGATGGAATTTCATCAAGATTGCCGATGGCCCGCTGAGAAGCGGCGTGGGCGATACCGCGCAGGAAGCAATCGCCGGTGCGCTCAAACTGGCGCTTCGCCGCGTAAGTCCACACTTCAACGTTGCGGAAGTGGACCACATTCAGTTGACGCAATATCCATGGTTCTTTCTCGCCAGAGTTAGAGTCCTTCCTTACCTCATCCAGCAAGGCACGGTTTTGCCGATCTCCGATGACATGGCGCCCCCTTCGGTCACCCCGCGGCAAAGGTGGTTGGATCTCGAATCCACCGCGCTGTTTCCTCAATTCGCCTGTGCAATGCCCCAGCTTAAGCAAATGCTCATTTCATCCGCGGCCTCCCAGTCTAGGCCGCACCAATTACTCAGCAAGTAAGATTCTCCCAGCCAAAGGATTGGCCCCTTTCAGCTCAAAACAGAGGCGATGAAGTGGCTCGGTGCGGGACGCCTGTGCCGATTCCGCGACTCTAGAAGACCCGGTCTCTATTGCTCAGAATCCGTCAACGGGGAAGGCTAGGTTATAAGACGTAAGGATAGATAGATAGAACATAACCCGGCAATATGAGGGCATTTAAGAGCAGTTTCGAAATCCTTATGGTGGCTGATGTTGCTGGATACTTCTTAACGGCAACAAGCATCCCACGCAACAGAATGAACCGCAGACACCTTAAGGGGGTCACATTATGCGCGGACTTAAGACTCTACTTTCGACCACAGCGCTGCTCGCGGGCCTGGCCTTGGCGCCAGCGGCTCATGCAGCGCAGATTTCGGTAAACATCGGCATTCAACCCGTCTGTTCGTACGGTTACTACGGCTACGCGCCCTATGGCTGCGCACCGATGGGATACTACGGGCCAGGCTATTTCTACAACGGCATCTTCCTCGGCATGGGCCCATGGGCCGGCTGGGGTTATGGCCACGGCTGGGGCGGTCATCGCTTTGGCGGCGATGGCGGAGGAAGCTACCACGGTGGGGCCGGCCGTGTCGCCTACAGTGGGCATACAGGCGGTGGGCAGGCAGCACGCGGTGGAGGCGGTGCACGCGTGAGCAGCCAGGCTTCCCATGGTGGTGGAGCGCGTCCCAATGCAGCTCGTGCCGCTTCTCCCGCGTCACGCGGAGGCGGTGCCTCACGAGGCGGCGGTGGACAAGCACATGGTGGTGGGGGCGGACAATCCCACGGCGGCGGCGGGTCCCACAAGTAGCTAGAATGCGTCACGTGTTGAACGACCGCACGAAAAACCTAGATACTTTTGATTCTGCGGCTCTATCGACGATAGAGCCGCGGAGTCGTCATTTGACCCCAAAATCCAGTTTGCCTTTTGATCGAGGCATACAACTCAACCTCCAGTACCTCAATCGAAGCTACAAGAATTAAATCCCTGAAGGTGGACCAATGAACAAAGACAGAGTAAAAGGTACGATAGATGAAGCAGCGGGATCCGTTAAACAAAAGACGGGTCAGTTGACAGGCAACACCCCACTCCAGATCAAAGGCATCGGTCAACAGGTCAAGGGCAAGGTTGAAAATGCCTGGGGCAAGGCCAAGGATGCAGTCAACGCTGCGAACAACGAAGCCAGAACGCAAAATGACCGGGGTGCGCATGGAACCGGAGTCTCCGGTGGCCCGGACCGAAAGCAGTAACGGCGCGTAACGCCCCGGCAACACAAGCGAACCTAATAGAGCAATATCTGCGTGTCCGAGGAAGCGCACAAATCAGCTTCGACCTAATTCGAGGAGACCGTGACACCTGAGACCGCCGCGCCCGCATCTGTCCCGTCTCGATGGATTCGATCGCTACTACAGTCGCTGGGGCCGGGCATCGTCACCGGAGCCGCGGACGACGATCCCTCAGGCATCGCCACGTACTCCGTAGCCGGTGCGCAGCTCGGAACCAAACTTCTCTGGACCGCACTCCTGACGTGGCCGCTCATGGCCGCCGTTCAAATCATGTGTGCTCGCATCGGCAAGGTGACGGGGCTGGGTCTGGCCGGGAATTTCAAGCAGCGATTTCCAAGATGGCTGTTGCTCGTATTCGTTGTAGCCCTGTTGATCGCAAACACAATCAACATCGCTGCGGATCTTGCCGGCATGGCCGACGCTTCTGCCATGCTGTCGGGAATCAATTCCCATTGGTTCGTAATCGTGTTTGCGCTCCTTATTTCCTGGGCAACCGTCCACCTCCAGTATCAGCAGATCGCGAACGTCCTCAAGTGGTTGGTCCTTGTCCTCTTCGCCTATCCCGTTACCGCGTTTGTCGTGGGAGCCGATTGGGGCCAGGTGCTGCGCGCTACTCTGGTGCCTTCGATGCCGCATACCAAAACTGAATGGGCAACGCTCGTCGCAATCCTCGGTACCACCATCAGCCCCTATCTTTTCTTCTGGCAGGCGAGTGAAGAAGTTGAAGAGGAGAAGTCGGCTGGCCAGAGTTCGCTCGCACAGCGCAGAGGTGCCACGCCTGAGGAGCTTGAACTAAGAAATATCGATGTCGGCGTGGGTGCGTTCTTCTCCAACGCGGTCATGTTCTTTATCATTCTCACCACCGCCATCACCCTCAACAAACACGGCATCGTGAATATTGAAACCTCCCGTCAGGCAGCTGAAGCCCTGCGCCCATTTGCCGGCAACTTCGCCGCAACCCTGTTCACCCTGGGTATTGTCGGCGTGGGATTCCTCGCCATCCCCACGTTGGCCGGATCGGCCGCATACGCTTTTGCAGAAACATTAGGGTGGCGCCAGGGCTTGAACAAGAAACTCAAGCAGGCACGCTGGTTTTACGCTCTCATTCTGGTCTCAACCGCCGCGGGTGTCGCGTTGGACTTCATCGGCATCAATCCGGTAAAGGCACTCTACTGGACCGCTGTCATCAACGGGCTATTGGCGCCCTTTCTTCTGGTCGCAATCCTCATCGTCGCAGCGGACAAGAAGCTTATGCGGGGCCAACCGAGTTCGCGCCTCGGATGGGTTGTCGTGGCTCTCACCACGATCGCTATGTTCGCCGCAGGTGTCGCGATGTTTGTTGTATAAGCGCCCGCTCCTCCGCAGCGTCCGCGTCCTGCGCGACCAGCAGAGAATGCAAATGCACAATGTACGCGGTGCAGGATAAGGTGGCCGCGACGGTTCATTCCGCAAGAGCCACTTCGGCATGCGGCGCGCGTTCCGCCGCGGCATCGGCCTTGTGCAGATCACGGATCTTTCGTAGCCCCAGACAAACACCGAAGACCAATAGACCCGCAAACACGAACAAGAGCGGCACCGACCATCTCCGCAGCGTTCCCGACCAGTCGCGGACAATGTGTAGGCCATAAGTCACACCAAGCCACGCGATCAAAGAGTAACGCAGGCTGCGCGCCGCGCCGCAGACGACAAGGAAGCGAGGCCGCGAGACACCCAGTGCGCCTGAGGCGAGCGCAAACGGCAACAGAGGAATGGGCGGCGGAAGCAGCGCGGGATCAAAAAGCCTTGGTCGAACCGCATCCTCTGCGTCTCCCTCGAGTCCGCAGAGGATATGCGTTCGAGTTATTGCAGTTTTCCCACCGTTGTATTGGCGGGGCTTCCAATTGCATCGCCGGATACAACCAACTCCACTCTTCGATTCTCTTGACGGCCCGATGAGTTATCGTTTGAAGCGACCGGCAGGGAATTGCCAAAACCCTTGGCACTAACCGAATTGGTGGCCACGCCAGCCCCTACAAGGTAATCGCGAACGGCGCCTGCACGATTTTCCGACAGCGTTTGATTCATATCATCGCCGCCGACATTATCCGTGTAGCCGCCCACTTGAATATCCAGGCTTGGGTAGGCGATCAATATGCCGGCTACCTTTGCCAGCTTCTCGCGTGCGCCCGGCTTCAATGAATACATCCCGGTATCAAATAAAACATCGGACATGCTCACAATGAGACCACGCGCGCTATCCCGCGTTTCAAGGATCTTGTTCAACTGCTCGGATAACAGCGCACGAAGGACGGCCTTTTCGCTATCTGCCTGGTGCTGGCCCTGCTGCGCCTGCTCGGCAATCGCCTGGGATGCGGCAGCATCAGCCTGGGCTCGCGCCTCAGCGGATTGCGCTTGGTCCTTTTGTAGGTTGGCGCTGTCGGCCTGGGCTTGCGATCTCGCCTGTGCGTCGGTGGATGCCTGGCGTTCGTCTGCACTGCGCGCATCTTCGATCTTCTTGATCGCGATCGTGCGCGCATCTTCCGCCGTCTGAACGGTCTCGCGCGATGTCGCAATCAGCTGCTTCTTTTCGACCTGATTTTGAGTCGCTTACCCGTCCGCAGCGGTCATCAATTGGACCGCGTGCTGATAACTCTCCACCGCATACGTGTCCGCGCCTTCGGATTTGGCGATCCGTACGGCATTCCTTGCCTCTAGGAATTCCAGCGGCAACCTGGCATCCAGAACTACAGGATCGAACTTATAGCCCGTAGGAATATAGCCGCCGCGCTCCATGAGTTCATATTTTGCGTCCACGGCTTCGGTGGTTCCCCTGGTGTCCGCGCGAATAACATTTTCGAGTACAACGACGTTGCTGGGCTGATGAACCGCAAAATATGGTTCCGCGGTGACGATCAGCGCGAAGCCTTCAGCTTGCTCCGATCGTTTCCCCCTACCAGCACTTCGCCCAGGTTTGCCGGGCGGCCATCAGGCGAAATCGCCCATAGAACATAGGTGAGATATTCGGTGCCGAAGATCGTCGGACTCTGCAGGTTCCCAAATTCCGCCTCCACTTCCATCGTGCCGCGCTTGCTTCGCACTTTGGCATGTCCATCAGCTAATGGCAACAATGCCGTGCCGGCGAAATCCACGCTGCTGGCTCCAGTGCGATGCTGATAGTCGACCGCTTGAACCGTGCGGCTAACCTCGTTTTCAACAAAGACAGGTGTTGAACCAACAGGTACAAGGACTACCGTTTGTTGCGGGATAAATTGAGCAAACGCGCCCAAGCTTAAGGCACTTCCGATAATTAGAATAAACGAGTATTTCAAGATATCTCCTGCGGGCAGAAGGCTGCCGAATTGCGTTGCTGTATTTAGGTTGGCGGCACAAGTTATCTAGATTTCGATGTTGCGTTAGGTTAACGCCCGACGTGAAACTGCCGGAGGTGGTCAAACAACCCATAGAGATTCCCGATCCATAAAACCAAAACGATGACCACCACGCCATTCAAAATCGATTTGATTTGCCCTTGCATCGGAATAAACCGGTTCACAAGCCACAACACTAGCCCTACTGCGACGAGTGTGAGGACCACGTTTGTAAGCGGCATGTCGTGTTCTCCAATCATTTCCCCGACTTAGATCTGCGCCCAAGGCATCGTCGATGCACCACAGTCTGGACGGCTGAACAAATCGACTTACTCGGCCATGGGGGCCTAAGAACGGGAGAAGACTTACTCTTCTTCAAACGTAGTCTTTCAAGGCAATGAGGGAGATGGCTGAGCTAGAATGCTCACATCGGCGGCGATAAGCTATATCGAGAAACATTAGGCTAATAAGTTCGAGCGCGTGCGGGTCCTGATCTCCCGATGACGTCTCGACCGCGTGACCGTCGTTCGACGACCGGCAAACAAAGAATCACCCAGCTTTATTCGATGGAGCACCTTGCGCGCAGCTTATTAGGATAAGGCCACGTCGCTTGGATTATGCCAGCCCCCGTCCGCAGCGATCAGCGCATCAGCCTGTTTCGGGCCCCATGTACCGCGTTTATAGGTGCGTACCCTGTGATGGTGCTTGAGAACCTCATTCACGGCCACCCATGCAGCTTCCACCGCATCCTCGCGAGTAAAGAGCCCCCCGTCGCCCTTCATGGCGTCGCACAAAAGGCGCTCGTAAGGCGTCTCCTCTCCCGCCAGTTCTTCCAGGAGAAAGAGTTCCCGCTGCTCTCCGATATACTCCTGACCCGCGAGCTTGACGCGAGCGGCGAGCGCAATAGCCGCATTAGGAGAGAGTCGAAATCGAAGATAGTTTCCTTGGCCTGTGGCTGTCGCTGCATCGGCAAAAAGCCGCTGCGGCGGCGGCTTCAACTCCACAAGAACCTCCGTCGCCGTATTGGGCAAATATTTGCCCGAACGCAGATACCATGGCACACCATCCCAACGCCATGAGTCGATGAATAGTCGCAATGCGCAATACGTCTCGACATCGGATTTCTGCGCTACGTCCTTCTCCTGCCGATAACCCGCATATTGTCCGCGCACCATGTCGTCCGCTTTCAAAGGACGCATTGCCTTGAAGATCGTCGCCTTCTCCGTTTGCACGGCTCCAAAGTTCCGTCCGGCAGGCGGTTCCATGGCCAGCAGAGCGACGATCTGAAAAAGATGGTTCTGGATAACATCTCGCAAGCATCCCGCAGATTCATAAAACGCGCCGCGCGTTCCCACCCCGAAGCTCTCGGACAAGGTGATCTGCACGCTGGCCACGTAATTACGATTCCAGATTGGTTCCAGAAATGAATTGGCGAAGCGAAAGTAAAGAATGTTCATGATCGCTTCCTTCCCCAGGAAGTGATCGATACGGAATATCGAGTCTTCGGGAAAAACCGCCCGTGCCGCGCGGTTGAGCTCGCGAGCAGACGCGAGGTCGCGCCCAAACGGTTTCTCGACAATCACCCGCGCATTCTCGGCTAACTTTGAGGCGCCCAGTCCTTTGATGACTGTCTCGAAAAGCGAAGGCGGAATGGCGAGGTAGTGCGCTGGGCGGCGCGCTCTTCCTAATGCTTCCTTGATCGCCGCGAATGTCTTGCTGTCGTTATAGTCGCCACTTACATATTTGAGCAGGGATAAAAGATGCTGGAAAGCCCGCTTATTATCGATCCCACCCGATTGCTTGATGCTGTGGGTCACCCGTCTTTGCAGGCGCTCCAGGCTCCACTTAGGAAACGCGACCCCGATAACCGGAACGTTGAGGGTCCCGCGTTTCACCATCGCATAAAGTGCGGGGAAGATCATCTTGTGTGCCAGGTCGCCGGTCACGCCATAGACCACAAGAGCATCGGATTGAGAGGTGCGCATCAGGCGCTCTCCTTCTTGGCGGTGGCCTTTCCTCATGGCCACCGAATTTGGATCACAATCCTGATGATAGCTTGCCCGTGAACTGCTTCTGATCTGGTGATCGTGGCCTTGCGCCAGACGCTACTGCTTTTGAGGTGTCGCGGCGGCAACCGGAGCCGCCCTGTCGGCATTAGCTACCGGAGCACTCGCGGCTGGAAGCGGTTTGTCGGTCGGCGTCGGTTTGTCGGCTGGTATCTCTGTTCCTGTCGCGAAAACAAGAATCTGTATCGAGCCCCAGTCTGCATCCCCGCTCGCATCTGCCTGCTTCCCCATCCCAAGTGTCTTCAGCAGGGAGTTATCAAATCCGAAATTCCCGGCCAGGTAGTCGCGTATCACCATTGCCCTGGCTTCGGTGAGTACCGCATCCTTCTGAGTATCGCCTTCCATGCCTGTGGAGGCGATAACGACCGCCACTCCGAATTGATTTTGTGCCAGGAAGTCACCGACAGCCTTGAGGGATTTCTGATTCTTCAGTTTGGCCGAATCACGGCTATCGAAGAGCTGCTTCACTGTAAAGGTAAATGTCTTTACGGGAGCGCCCTCCGGAAGCCCGCCAATCGCATTCGCTCCCAGATCGGCAGAATCCTCATACCCTCGCTTCTTGAAATATCCGCTCAAGAGAAAGTTATGCTTCAGCGCCTCCATGTTTTCCTGGAAGTCCGTCACGCCGACCTGCGCCTGAAGCATCGTCGCATGAAGGGTGGTGGTCGTCTGCTCAAGATCGCTGTACAGTTGCTTGTCGT
>Ga0302324_100004296_pt1 | contig 31560 bp, 30 predicted proteins | sample Palsa_T0_1_FD_201949 | JGI IMG/M metagenome (GOLD analysis project Ga0302324, IMG submission 201949) | Peat permafrost microbial communities from Stordalen Mire near Abisko, Sweden - Palsa_T0_1 | ecosystem: Environmental > Terrestrial > Soil > Palsa > Peat permafrost | place: Sweden: Abisko... | reverse complement strand
CATCCTGAGGTCGTCGAGGCCTGGAGCGTCACCGGCGAGGCCGATGCGATCGCGCGCGTCCACACCGAAGACAACGCCGGCCTCGAGCGCCTCATCATGGACCTCCAGCGCGACGGTCGCCTGCAACGAACGCGCTCACAGGTCGTTCTCTCTCGACTGGTGACCCCCACGAGACCCGAGAAATAGTCGGGGGGCCCCGGACTTCCCGTCCGAGGCCCCCCGCAAGGTCAGGGAAGTGGGGGCGCAGTTCCCTGACAGGGCAACTCTAGTTTGCTCGGTCGGACTGGCTTTGAAACATGGCTGGACAAATCTTTAGGATCATTTATGTAGGGCCTGCGAGAGGCCGCCGGGCCACCGACGCGGGGACGAGCACGGAATAATCCCGCGATGGCCTACGACGAGGATCTCGCCAACCGCATCCGCGAGCTCATCCTCACGGCTCCGGGCGTCACCGAAAAGGCCATGTTCGGCGGCTTGGCATTCCTCATCGGCGGCAACATGGCGGTCAGCGCCAGCGGCCAAGGCGGGCTCCTCCTACGCGTCGATCCCGAAGAAACCGATGCTCTGCTCGAAAAGCCATACGCGCAACCCTTCGAGATGCGCGGCCGCGTCATGCAGGGATGGCTACGCGTCGACCCCGCAGGCCTCCGCACCAAGCGCCAGCTCGAACGCTGGGTGTCCCGCGGTGCCGCCTACGCCCGCTCGCTGCCAAGTAAGCGATAGGGGCGGGAGTCACCGGCGCGGGGCGTCACCGGGCGCGGGGCGTCACCGGGCGCGGGGCGTCACCGGGGGCGGGGCGTCACCGGGGGCGATCGAGGCCCGACGCCGCCGCCCGGCGCCGCGCGGCGGCGCCCGAACGCATCCTGCTAGACAGCCATCCCTCGAACGCGCGCGCCGACCGGCGATCACGCGCGGCCTGCCAGGCGAGCGGCCGGGCGGGCGCGGCCGACCCTAATCCTGCAGTGTTGGGTATTTGGATCTCTCTCATGACGCAAGTACACCGCACCATTCCGAGGCCAGCATGAGCCGGGTCGAAGAGAGCACGAAGAAGCAAGGGCGGCGGATCGCCGGATGCGGGTTTCGCGTAGTAACCATTAATGCGCAGAGCGCCCCTGGACACACACACCGGGTATCTATAGGATCAAGCACATGCGATTCCGGCTTGCTTCCATCCTTGCGTGCGCGGGTGTGATCTTGGGTCTGGTCGCCGGGGTCGCAGTGGCGAACACAGGGGTAGCAACTACGGAGTCGGCGACTGCGGTCGGGCATCACTCGGCGACCCTTCACGGGATCGTGGACACAGGGGCGGTTGGGTCCGCCTGGCTATTCGAGTACGGCCCGACGCGGGACCTCGGTTCCTACACTCCGGTGGACTCGATTGGTCCTGGTACCACACCGGTAGCGCATAAGCTCCAAGGGTTGTCGTCGGGAAGCAGCTATTACTTCCGTCTCGTCGTGATCCAGGGCGGCTATATCGGTACCGCGAGTTTCGGCAAGATCCTCAGCTTCAAGACGACGAAGAGTTAGCAACCAGGCGGCAGTTGGGCTCGGCGGTTGTTGGGCTCGGCGGTTAAGCCGACCGGTTGTGCAGCTTCGCCCGTCCAAGATCCACGGTTAGCCGAGAAGGTCTCCGCGCCCAAACTCGGGATGGGCTGCGAGGAACTCTTCCGCGGTGGTTTCCGGACCGTGGTGATCGATGGTTTCAGCGATGGCACGAGCCCATCCCTCGGTGAGGTCGGCATCGAACTTTTCCGGGCAGCCGTGAAGATCACACGCTCGTCTGGTGCCGTTCAGGAGCCGGGTCCTTGCTTCTTCGGAGCCGTGTCGGCGGTGCAGGGTCCAGGCGATGCGGACGTGCTGCAGGTGGCTGATGCCGCCGCGAAACACGGTTCCGGCCTCCCAGGCGTCGGTCAGTTCGTCGTCAGTCATGGTTCCGAGCCGCCAGTGTCCCCGGCGTCGATTGTGACAGCCACCATGCCGTCGCAGTCGCCGGCGAGCGCCGGTCACAGCTCGCTCTGGCGCGACGCGAGTGCAAATCTTCCGCGGAAACACGAAAACGTCGGGTTGCGCGTGTTCGAAGCCTTCCGTCCGCGGCAAGACATACTATACGAACGTGTGTTCGACTCTGACAACGACGCTGGACCCGCCGACCGAGAGCTTCTCCACTCCGCTCGAGGAGGTCGAGCGCGAGATCTGCGAGCTTGCTGCGCACCTGGCAGCGGCGACGTGTCGCTGGTTGGCTCTCGTGGCCGAGTTTGACGAGCGGGGTGGCTGGGCCGAGTGGGGGGTGAAATCGTGCGCGCATTGGCTGTCCTGGCGGTGCGGGATCGGGCTCGGTACCGCGCGCGATCAGGTGCGCGTGGCGCAACGTCTGCAGGAGTTGCCGCGCGTGCGGGCGGCCTTTGCCACCGGCGAGTTGTCGTATTCGAAGGTGCGGGCGATCGCGCGCGTCGCTACTCCAGAGATCGAGGAGAGCCTGGTTGAGCTTGCCCTGCACGCGAGCGGAGCCCAGCTGGAGAAGCTCGTGCGCGGCTACCACTCGTCGCTCGCCGCGACGCTGGGCACGGCGCAAGCGACGCTGGAGAAGCGCTATCTGCGCTGGAGCTGGGAGAATGACGGCTCGCTCCGCATCCAGGGGCGCCTGCCGGCGGACGACGGCGCCCTGCTGCTGTCCGCGCTGCGCGCTGCCGAGGCACCGCCGCCTCCGCCCCCCCGCGCCGCGGCCGCCGACGAAGAAGTGGCGCATACGGCAGATGCTCGCAACGCCGACGCTCTCGTCACGGTTGCCCGATCCACCCTCGCGGCGGGCCTGGCGACCCGGACGGGCGGGGATCCCTGGGAGCTCGTCGTGCACGTCGACGCGGAAACGCTCGCTGGCGATGGGATCCAAACACAGTCGCATTTGGCCGATGGGCCGGCGCTGGCGCCCGAGACGGTCCGACGACTCGGCTGCGACGCAAGCCTGGTCCGGATCGTTGAACGCGACGGCCGTCCCTTGTCCGTCGGTCGGCGGACGCGGACGATCCCGCCCGCGCTACGACGAGCGCTACGAGCTCGCGACCGTGGCTGCCGCTTCCCGGGGTGCGCGCACCAGCGGTTCCTGCACGCACACCACATCCAGCACTGGGCGCGCGGTGGAGAGACGAACCTGGACAACCTCGTTTACCTGTGCTCACACCACCATCGCCTCGTGCACGAAGGCGGATTCAGCGTCGAGCGCACAGACGCACGGTCGATCGGGTTCCGCCGGCCCGACGGACGCGCGATCCCACCGGCCGGTCCGCGCACGGCGACCGTTGGCGCCAACCTTCAGCAACAGAACCGCGCGCAGGGCCCGACCATCGACGCGCACACGTGTATGCCCCGCTCAGCCGGCGATCCGCTCGACTACGGGATCGCCGTCGAAGGGCTCCTGGCGCAAGCGCTCGCCGGGACCTGAACTCGGGCGCAGCGCTCGCGCTGCGCCGAGGCAAGCGATGTCTACGCTTGCCGGGATGGCCGACCTCACCGGCACCCGCGCGATCGTCACCGGGGCCACCAGCGGGCTCGGACGGGCGATGGCCGCCGCGCTCGTCGAGGCGGGCGCCCGGGTCGCCGTCACGAGCCGGGATCGCGGCCGGGCGCTGGCCGTCGCAGCGGAGCTCGGAGGCGGTGCCGTGGGTATTGAGCTCGATGTCCGAGACGAGGCGTCGGTCCAGTCGGGGGTGGACGACGTCTATGAGCTGCTCGGCGGCGTGGATCTCCTGGTCAACAACGCGGGGATCGGGATGCGGACGGTCAACCCGAGATTCCTCACCGAGCCGCAGCCGTTCTGGGAAGTCTCGTCGCGTGGCTTCCGCGACGTCCTCGAGACGAAGGTCGTCGGCTCGTTCCTCGTCGCGCGCACGGTCGTTCCCCGGATGCTCACCGCCGGCGGCGGCCGCGTTGTGACGATCTCGATGAACGAAGAGACGATGGTCCGCCGCGGCTTCGTGCCCTACGGGCCGTCCGGAGCCGGGATCGAGGCGCTCGCGCGCGTCATGGCCGCCGACCTCGAGGGCACGGCGGTGACCGCGAACATCCTCCTCCCCGGCGGCGCCACGGCAACGGGCATGATTCCCGATGACGTCACCGCCGAGGTCCAGGCCAGGCTCCTGGACCCGGCGATAATGGGACCCCCGCTCATCTGGCTCGCCTCCCCCGATGCCAAGGGCACCCACGGCGAGCGCATCATCGCCACCCAGTTCGACGCCTGGCTCGCCCAGCGACGCTCAGGCTGACCGCGCGCCGCCGCGCCCGGCGCGCCAACTTCGTTCAACCCGCCTCGCCTGCACGTCCCGCCTCGCCCCCTCCCCGTCCCGCGCCTCCGCCCCCGCGGCCGCCCCCGCCGTAAGCATCGCCAAATTGATCGCGCTTGCCATCGCGCGGTAGCCGGCGGCGTTGGGGTGCAGGTGATCGCCGCTGTCGTAGGCGGGGTTGAGGATCTCGGGATCGCTGGGGTCGGCGACGGCCCGGGCGAAGTCGATCACGCCGTCAAAGGCTCCGCTCGTGCGGATCCATTCGTTGACGGTTTCGCGCTTGGCCTCTCCGGCCGGTGTCCAGTACCTCGCTCCCCCGAACGGCGTCAGGGTCGCGCCGAAGATGTTTAGCCCCGCCGCGTGAGCCTGGCTGATGATCTCCTCGTAGCCGGCGATTATCTGGGCTGCGGAGACGTCGACGTTGGGCGCGGTGAGCGGGGTGGTGTGCTGGCTGAAGCCGATGTCGTTGACGCCTTCGAGGAGGATCACGTCTCGTGCGCCGGGCTGGTCGGCGACGTCGGTGCGAAAGCGCGCGACGGCGTTGACGCCACAGCATGGAGAGTCACTGAGGACGCGGTTCCCGCCGATCCCCTCGTCGATCACCCCGAGCGTCGCGCCCCGGAGCGCGTCGAGGCGGCGGGCCAGGTCGTTGGGCCAGCGGGCGTTGGCGTTGGTCGGAGAATGGACGCCGTCGGTGATCGAGTCGCCGAGCGCGATCACCGTGCCGAGGACGCGAGGTGGACTGAGCACATCTACTCGGTCGACGAAGTACCACGAGTGGGTCTGACCCCGGAATGCGGCCGCGCGCACAGCCAGAGCGTGATCCCCGGCCGCCAGGTAGTTGACCTGCTGCGCGTCGACGTGCTGGGTAGCGGGGCCGGTCTCGTCTGGCACGTAGGCGCTCACGGCGAGCTTCTCGAGCGGGAGGACGGCGAGGCGGACGGGGTCGCTGAGGGCCTCTGACCCTGGCGGGATGACCACCGACGGGTGGCCGGCGAAGGCCAGCGGGAAGCTCGTGGCCGCCGCCACCGCTGCGCCGGCGCGCTGGACGCCGATCGCGGCGGCACCTATTCGCAAGGGCACGGTGCCGAAGGCGTTGGTGAAGCGGACCCTGACCATAGAGCCGCCAACGCTCGTGAAGACGATATTGCGGATGGTCTCGTTCTCGAAGCCGAGCGCCGCGCGGTCGCCGACCACCGCTGCCTGCGGGCTCGCCCCCCAGCTCGCCACCCAGTGCGTTCCGTCGCGGGATTGCCAGCGTGCCGCCACCGCGGAGGCTGGACGTCGATGCTTTCGCGCTGCCGAGGCCGAGTCGAGCCCGGTGAGCCCAGTCGCCGCGAAGAGCACCGCGCACGCGGCGAACAGCCAGAAATAGCGTCGGAAACGGCCAAGGACCGGCACGGTCACCTCTTCTCAAGCTCCTACCTTCCGCCCACAGCCCCGAGTCAGCCCCTGAAAGCAATAATCATGCTAGCGGCCACCCAACGGCGCCGCGCCGGTTCTTACCCCACCACTAACCGATCATCTTGTCGACGGTGCCGAGCACCGAAGGCTCGAGCAGCTCGCTGCAGTAGAGCGTGAAGTGGATGCCGTCGAATCGGCACAGCTGGCCGTTTACCTTGGCCTGGTAGTGGTTGCCCGGCGAGACCGTGTTGTCGATGTCGAGCACCTGCACGTTGCCCGGGTCGAGGCGCGCCGCGTTCCCGAGCAGCGAGTTGATCTCCGCGTGACGAGCCGGGGACGCAGCCGGGCTCGGGGAGCCGTTCGGGTCGGACGGAGGCTTGGACCAGGGGACCGAGAGGAAGAGAAGCTTGGTCCCGTCGCGGCCGAGGACCTTCACGTACTCATCGATCTGCCGCTGGACGTAGGCGTCGAAGGCCGCGTCTCCGAGGTGCTCGACGTGGCCGTCGATGCGCCAGTCGAACTGGTCTCGGTACCCGAGCTCGATGACGACGGCTCGCGCGTGCAGGGTCTTCTCGTCTTGCGCCCATGTCTGGAGCGCGTCCGGGCAGCCGGCCGACTGAGCTTGCCAGACCCCCGAGACGTCGAGCTCACCCTCGGCGGTGAAAGCGCAACCCAAGATCCCGGCGTCGGCCAGCTCGATGCCGTACTCGTTCTCGTCCTTGAGCATTCCCACGCCCAGCGTGAAGGACAACGAGTCGCCGATCAGCAGCACCTTCTTGGGCGGGCAGGTGTTGAACGTCTTGAGGCTCGAGCCGCTCCAGGTAAGCTTGTGCTTGCCGAGCGAGGTGTACTCGAAGCTTGCGGCCTGGCTGGGCGGCGGCGGCGCGAGGCCGTACTGCGCGGTGTCGGTGAGCGTCACCTGGCACGCCGGATCCGTGCCCTTGAGATTCGCCTGCGGAACCGTCGACACCGACGGATCGCCCAGCGGTAGCGCCGACGCCGTCGAGGCGACGAGAAGCGAGGCGACCGCTCCGCCCGCGGCGAGCGGCGCGAGCGAGCGCACGAGCCACGACGGAAGCCTGCGCTGGCGGATCGGCTGCTCGATGAGCACGAACGAGACGACGCTGACCGACAGCGCGACCGCGAGCCGCAGCCCGAGCAGGGCATCGCCGCTCAGGCCCGTGGTGGTCGCGTCCAGCCACAGGAACAGCGGGTAGTGCCACAGGTACAGGCCGTAGGAGATCTTGCCGATCGCGCGGAGGGGGCTACACGAGAGGATGCGCGCCACGAGCGACGCCGGACAGAGGACCGCGGCCGCGATGATCACCGCGACGGCGACATCGAGCCCGGCCAGCCCGTAGGGATACACCCACGCGGTGTTTCCGCCGACGATGTCCATCGCCGCGAGCACGCCGGCCAGCGCCAGCGCGGCGGCCACCCCAAGCACACGCGCCCGCCACGCCGCCGGCGCCGCGCCACACACGCCGGGCCCCACGGACACAGCCGCGGACCCACCCCGCCCCGCGGACCCACCCCGCCCCGAGGACCCACCCGCACCCCCACCCCCACCCACACCCCGCGAGCGCCGCCAGATCGCCAGCCCGATGGCCAGCGACGCGCCCGCGAGCAGACCTGCCGCCCTCGTGTCCGTGCCGTAGTACACGCGGTTCAGGCCCTGCCCGCCGTCGTACAACAGCGCCATCTCGACCCAGGACACCACCGCTCCCGTGACGGCGACGCCGAGGAGGACGTGCAGCGACCGCCGGTCAGAACCAGCTCGCAGGACGCGCCCACCCCGCGCCAGCCACAGCACTCCCAGCACCACCAGGGGCCAGAGGATGTAGAACTGCTCCTCGATCGCCAGCGACCACGTGTGCGTGAGCGGCGAGACCGGACCGGTGGCCGCGAAGTAGCTGCTGCCCGATGCGATCTGATGCCAGTTTCCGATATACAGCAACGTCGCGACCCCGTCGCCGAACAGCCCGGGAACGGCATTCGAGGTCCCTTCGATCGCGTAGTACACGCCGATCACCGCCACGAGGGAGAACAGCGCCGGCAGCAGGCGCCGGGCTCGGCGGGCCCAGAAGGCCCGCAGCGCGATCGTCCCGGACTCGAGCCACTCGCTCACGAGCAGCGTGGTGATGAGGAATCCGGAGAGGACGAAGAACACCTCGACGCCCAGGAACCCGCCTCCGTCCCACGACACGCCGCCGTGGTACAGAAGCACGGCAATGACCGCCACCGCCCGCAGGCCATCCAAGCCCGCGTGATGGCTGAGCTCCACGCGGCGACCCCTGGCTACCGATCTGCGCATCCATTACTTCGTACGGATCACGGCGTATGGCGCACGTAAGCGCGACCCGATTCTTAGCTGACTGTTCGAATTCGCCGGCGCGAGCGCCGAACGGCGGGCGAGACGGCTACCCCGCACGAGCGCGCGGGTAGCCTGCAACCCGTGACCGAGCGAACGGAGGGCTGATGGCCAGCGCAGAATCCGACGAGCAGAGCGTCGCGCAGCTGATTGTGCGCTGCCTCGAGAACGAGGGCGTCTCCCACGTCTTCGGCATCCCCGGAGAGGAGAACATCCACCTCGTCGAGGCCCTGTCCGAGTCCTCGATCCGCTACGTGCTCGTGCGCCACGAACAGGCGGCATCGTTCATGGCCGAGGTCTACGGCCGCCTCACGGGCAAGGCGGGCGTGTGCTCGGCGACCCTCGGCCCCGGCGCCATCAACCTCCTGCTCGGAGTGGCCGACGCCACCACCAACTCGACCCCCGTGGTGGCGCTCTCAGCGCAGGTGGGGATGAACCGCAGCTACAAGGAGTCCCACCAGGGGGTCGACCTCGTGTCGATGTTCGCTCCGGTGACCAAGTGGTCCGAGCTCATCGCCACGCCGGGCGCGGTGCCGGAGATGATCCGCAAGGCCTTCAAGCTGGCCCAGACCGAGCGTCCAGGCGCCGTGTACCTCGCGGTGCCCGAGGACGTCGAGAAGGCCCCTGCTCCCGAAGGCGCCCGCCCCCTCGTAGTCAATACCCCCCGCCCCGACGAGCCCTCCCCCAGCCAGCTTCGCCGCGCGGCGGACGTTCTGCTCGCGGCGCGCAACCCGATCGTGCTCGCCGGGCATGGAGCCGCTCGCGCCGGCGCGAGCGATGCCCTCAGACGCTTCGCCGAGGCGCTCGGCGTCCCCGTAGCCACCACCTTCCACGGTAAGGGCGTCTTCCCCGACGACCATCCCCAGGCCCTGGGCGCCGTCGGGTTCATGCGCCACGACTACGTTAACTTCGGGTTCGACCAGGCCGACGCGATCATCGCCGTCGGCTACGAGCTGCAGGAGTTCGATCCGGTGAGGATCAATCCCGACAGCGACAAGAAGATCATTCACATCCACCGCTTCCCCGCCGAGGTCGACCTCCACTACGAGGTCGAAGTCGGACTCCAGTCGGACATCAGCCGCACCTTGGATGCCCTGGCGGCTGCTGTCGGGCGCCGCTTCGCGCCCGAGATCCCCGAGCAGCGGATCCGGGAGATGATCGAGTCAGAGCTCGAGCGCGGCCGCGACGACGACCGGTTCCCACTCGCCCCCGCGCGCATCGTGGCCGATACGCGCGCGGCGCTCCGGCGCGAGGACATCGTCCTCGTCGACACGGGAGCGCTGAAGATGTGGATGGCACGCCTGTACCCGACGTACGCGCCGAACACGTGCCTGATCTCGAACGGCCTCTCGACCATGGCCTGGACATTGCCGGGAGCGATCGGCGCCAAGATCGCGTGCCCCGATGCCCGAGTGCTCGTCGCCACGGGCGACGGCGCCTTCATGATGAACTCGCAGGAGATCGAGACTGCGCTGCGCGAGCGGATCCCCTTCGTCGTGCTCATCTGGGTCGACGACGAATACGGGCTGATCAAATGGAAGATGGAGCTCGAGCTCGGGCACGAGATGGACACCGCCTTCGGCAACCCCGACTTCGTCGCCTACGCGGAGAGCTTCGGCGCGCGCGGATACCGCATCGAGGCGCCCGACGAGCTTCTCCCCACGCTCCACCGGGCCCTCGCCGAGGACACCGTCTCGGTGATCTCGTGTCCGGTCGACTACTCGGCGAACCTCCAGCTCACCAACGCGCTCGGCGAGCTCGACGAGTCGCTCTCCTAGCGCGGCCGCGTGTAGCGCTCGTAGTCCTCGCGGGTCTTCAGCACCGGCTTGGGGACGCCCGCGGGCTCGTGGCGTGAGATCAGGTCCGCCAGCACCTCCTGGAGGTGGGAGGGCTGCTCGGTGTTCGGGGGCGTGGCGTCCGTGCTGGGCACGCTCACCCCCGACAGCGGATCGTCGGTGCGCGGCGTCTTGAGCGTCAGCACGCCAGAGATATCGGGGGCGGCGGCGTCGCGCGCGGTCAGGGCCGGCAGGCCGAAGCGGTTCTCGAGCGTCTTGAGGATCGAGGTGTGATCGACGGGGGTCGATCCCTCCGGGACCCGGAACACCGTCCCCGCTTCGATCAGCGGAGAGACGAGCACGGTGGGCACCCGCGGACCAAAGCGGGTGAAGTCAAAGCCGAACTCCCCCGCCGTGTCGTCCGGTGGCGTCGCTCCCCAGGGCGGCGCCACGTGGTCATAGCAGCCGCCGTGCTCGTCGTAGGTGATGACGAAGAGCGTCTTGTCCCACTGCGGACCGTCCCGCAGTGCGTAGTAGACATCGTGGATGAGCTGCTCACCGAGGGCGACGTTGTAGTTGGGGTGCTGGCTGTTCCCGGTCGCGCCCCAGCTCGGCTCGAGGAAGACGTAGCCCGGCAGGGTCCCCGCCGCGGCCGCCGCGGTGAAGTCCGAGAACAGGCCGAAGCGCGAGGCGGGCTCGTCCGCGATGTCGGTGAACGTCTCCTTGGTCAACGGCTGGGCGTCGTAGCCGTAGATCGCCCAGTTGACCCCGGCCTTGGTCATCGCACCGAAGATGCTCGGGGCCGTGAACGTCCTCGTCTTATCGTCCATGTGGCCCTGGCTGGTAGCGCAGCCCGCGAAGGCCCGGTTGGGCAGCGTCTCGGTCGGGGCGGAGCCGTACCAGTGATCGCATACCGCATAGCCGCGCGCCAGCCCCGAGAGGAAGGGCAGCGCCTCCGGGGTGAAGCACCCCATGATGTCGTTGGCCGTCGTGCCCGAGACGATCGACCAGCCCGACTCCTTCGACTCCCAGCCGATCGTGTAGGCGAAGTCGGAGACGAACCCGCTCATCGGCGGCGTCGCGCCCTCGGCCGGATTGGCGGTGGCGCCGTAGAGCTGCGAGTTGGTCGCCATGTATCCCTCGCCGGGATCGGCACCGGGCATCAGGTAGGCATTCGCCGTCGTCGACTCGATCTGGAAGACCGTGACGGGATTTCCACTCGAGTCGGCGTTCGACTCCTTGCCCGTCAGCCCCTCGAAGGGCTGACCGCTCGGCGAGACGTTCCCGTTCGCGGCGTACAGGTACCCCAGCATGTGGTCCAGTGAGCGATTCTCCAGCATCAGCACGACGATGCTCTCGACCGATGACAACGCGCTCATAGCCTCCCCTTCCCGTGAATGTGCGCTCGGACCTTATTGCATCAGGCGACAGCGAACTATGGCCTCCGTGTAGATCCGCGCACGTCCGGGTACCTGTCGAGGGCGCCGCGACCATGAGGAGGAGAGGATGAGCAGCGACGTTCAGACCGGGACGATCAAGACCCAGATTCCGGCACGCCTGGACCGCTTGCCGTGGTCGCGCTTTCACTGGAAGGTGATCATCGGGCTGGGCACGGTATGGATCCTCGACGGTCTCGAGGTGACGATCGTCGGAGGCATCGCGTGTCGCGTGGGCGAGAAGGGAGCGGGCGTGGGAATCTCGGCGGCCGACGTGTCCGGGCTGGCAGCATCGCTCTACGTCGCCGGTGCGTGCGTGGGCGCCCTTGTGTTCGGTCAGCTCACCGATCGCTTCGGGCGCAAGAAGCTGTTCATGATCACCCTCGGCGTGTACCTGGCGGCCACGACGCTGACCGCCTTCTCGTTCTCCCCCCTGTGGTTCTACGTCTTCCGCTTCTTCACCGGCTTCGGCATCGGCGGCGAGTACAGCGCGATCAACTCGGCGATCGACGAGCTGATCCCGGCGAGGAATCGCGGCCGGTGTGACATCGCCATCAATGGCAGCTACTGGGCCGGTGCCGCCGGCGGTGCGCTCCTGGCCGTGCTCGCGCTCAACACGAGCATCTTCGCGGTCAACCTGGGCTGGCGGCTGTGCTTCGCCCTCGGGGCCGTTCTCGGCCTCGGGGTGCTGCTCGTGCGCCGCAGCGTCCCCGAGAGCCCTCGTTGGCTCTTCATCCACGGCCGCGAGGACGAGGCCGAGGAGGTGGTCTCCGATATCGAGCGACAGGTGCGCGAGTCGACGGGCCGCGAGCTTCCCGAGCCGGAAGGCGAGATCACGGTGCGCCAGCGCCGGGTCATACCGCTCTCGCTCACCGTCCGCTCGGTGGTGACGCTCTACCCCAAGCGTACGGTTCTCGGCCTCGCCCTGTTCGTCGGCCAGGCCTTCCTCTACAACTCGATCCTCTTCGGCCTGGGCACGCTGCTCGGGACCTACTTCAAGGTCTCAACCGGTGACGTGCCCTACTACCTGGTGGTCTTCGCCGTGGGCAACCTCTTCGGCCCCCTGGTCCTCGGTCGGCTCTTCGACACGGTGGGACGCAAGCCGATGATCGCCGGCACGTACCTGCTCTCGGGAGTGCTCCTGATCGCCACCGCACTGCTCTTCAAGGCTCACGACCTCACCGCCGCCAGCCTCACGGTGGCGCTGACCATCATCTTCTTCTTCGCCTCCGCCGGCGTGAGCGCCGCCTACCTGACGGTCTCGGAGATCTTCCCGATGGAGACCCGGGCGCTGTGCATCTCAGTGTTCTACGCGGTGGGCACCGGCTTGGGGGGCATCGTCGGTCCGCTGGTCTTCTCCCACCTGGTCTCGAGCGGGAGCTACTCGGAGACGGCGCTGGGGTTCATCCTCGGCGCCGTGATGATGATCATCGGCGGCCTGGTCGAGCTCGTCTATGGAATCAAGGCCGAGGGACGAGGGCTCGAGGACATCGCCCAGCCGCTCACCGCCGAGGACGCGGCAGTGGGCTCGGCTCGACGCCCGGCGGTGGCGACGGTCGGGTAGAGCGCCCCTCAGCGCACCACCTGTGCCCCCAGCCAGATCACCAAGAAGACCACCGCGAGGCCCGCGAGTAGTCCGGCGAGCAGCCGGGCGGGGGCGACCACGCGCCGATCGACGGGATCTGAGGAGATGAGCTCGGCCTGGAGGAGGACCTCGCGGGCCGCCATCGCGCCCGACTGCGGCACGAGGACGTCGCGCGGCCCGGCGGCGAGGAAGTCGGGGACGTCGAATCCGGCGCTGCGCTTGAGCAGGCTCGGCACCCCCTCCTCGAGCAACAGGCCCTGGATGAACTCGCCTTCGGCCTGATTGCGCGCCCCCACGACGTAGACGAGATCGCCCTCGGCGAACTGAGGCTTTATCTTCCGAGCGCGCTCCTGCCGCGCGGTCAGCGGCTCGCTCACCGCCGCCTGGCCACCGTGGACCAGCGGCGTACCGCAGGCGGGGCAGAACCGCTCCTCGGGGGCGTACTTCTCGGCGCACGTCGGACACTCGAGCGCGTCGGATCTAGGTCCGCCCGCCCGCGCGCGCATCACCCGACGACCAGCTCGGCCTCCGCCACCTGGCCGTCGCGCGTGATAGTAAACGAGCGCACGTCGGGCTCTGCCCCCTTCAAGCCGACGATGATGTACTCGGCCTCGGGATAGAAGGCCAGATTGATGTCGGTCTGCGAGGGCACCGGCTCGCTGCGCGGATGGGAGTGGTAGATCGCTCCGAGATCGAGGCCATCGTCCTCGATCGCCATCTGGATCCGGTAGAGATCGCCGCTGTCGATCTCGTACGCGTACGGCGGGCTCGTAGCGGCATTCGCCGCCGGGTACACCTTCACCGCCTCGCCGTCGCGCGACGCGATCATGCCGCAGCATTCGTTCGGCGCCTCGGCCCGAGCTTGATCTAGAATCTGGTCGTACAGGCGTTGGGCGAGCTTCACAGTGACGCGAGGCTACCAGCCGACTCCGGCGTATCGTTTGCGACGATGCCCCGGGCGATCACCCACTGCCCCAACTGTGGCCAGACCGTCACTCCCTTCGCCGCTGGGTGCGCCGTGTGCGGCACCGATCTCGAGGCGGCCCGCGCCGCGCGGAGCGCCAAGCGCCGCATCGAGCTCCCCCGCGCACGCTGGTACAACGGGTCCTCGGCCGGAAGGATCGATTGGGTCCATCTCGCGATCGCCGTGCTCGCCGCGCTCGCCGTCGCGCCCGTTGGACTGCTCCTGGCGCTCTACTGGGCCTCCCGGTATAACCGCGACGGAGACACGGTGATGACGGTGGGAATGCTCGCGGCGGCGGTCCTCGCGGCAGCGGCGATTCTCGCGCCCGTGTGGTTCTGGAGCCATCTGCTCCACGTTTAGGGTGGGCTACCCCGTAGGCTTTACCGATGAGTCGCTACGGAAAGCGAGGGGACCTGGTCGTGCATGAGGAGGAGCCGTTCAACGCCGAGACGGGGCTCGCGGCGCTGGCCGAGGGCCCGCTCACGGCGACGGACGCCTTCTACGTGCGCGGGCACGCCACGGTGCCGGCCATCGACCCGACCGCGTGGCGCCTACACGTGCACGGGGTCGTCGAGCGGGAACTGCACCTCTCCCTCGAGACCCTGCGTGAGGCGTTCCGGGAGCGTGAGGTGACCGCGACGCTGCAGTGCGCGGGTAATCGGCGAGTCGGCCTGGCGGCGATCCGCGACATCCCCGGTGAGGCACCGTGGGGACCGGGCGCGACCGGTACCGCGACGTGGACCGGCGTCGCGCTCGCCGACGTGCTCGCCCTGGCCAACCCGCTGGGTGAGGCCGCCCACGTCGGCTTTGATGGCGCAGACGTGTGCCTGCAGCCAGATCCAGCGGAGCGCTTTGGCGGCTCGATCCCGCTGGACAAGGCGTGTCGTCCCGAGGTCCTGCTCGCCTGGGCGATGAACGGGGAGCCGCTCCCGATCGTCCACGGCGCGCCACTGCGCGTCGTCGTGCCCGGCTACATCGGCGCGCGTAGCGTCAAGTGGCTCGAGCAGATCGAGGTCCGCTCGAGGCCGTGGCCGGGTTACTTTCAGCACGTCGTCTATCGACTGCTACCCGAGGACGGCACCCCGGGCCCAGGCAAGGGGATGCCCCTTGGCATCGTCGCGCTCAACTCCGATGTCCTCTCTCCCGCCGAGGGCGAGACGGTGGCGGCGGGCGCGGTCGAAGTGCGCGGCTACGCGTTCGCGGGCGGAGAACGGCACGTCGCGCGCGTCGACGTGTCACTCGACGGCGGCGCGAGCTGGTCGCAGGCTGAGCTCCTCGAGGACCTCGGCCGATGGGCCTGGAGGCAGTGGCGGATCATCGTCGACCTCGCCCCCGGAGAGCACGAGATCCTCGTCCGTGCCTGGGACTCCTCGGCGGCGACGCAGCCCGAGGAAGAGGCAGGACTCTGGAACCCGAAGGGCTACGTGAACAACGCCCGCCCCCGGGTGCGAGTCACCGCCGCTTAGCGGTGGACCGCCCTCACGTGATCCCCGCGACGAACGCGCTCGGGACCGCGCGTTTCACCCTCCCGGGAGTCAGCATCTCGCGCAGGACCGTCGCATGCTGCGCTTCGTTGGCCATGATCTCCGCGGCGGCCCACAGCCGCGTCTCGCCCGTGAGGAGCTCGATCGCGAAGCGGTAGTGGCGGGCGATGACCGCTTCCAGGTCGATGAGAAAACGTAGGTGCTCGCGCTGGGTGCGCAGGCCGGCTGGGCTCCGTCTGATGCGAAGGTGGCGCAGCTCGGACTCGAACCCTGCCGTGTCCGTAGGTGGGGCGGGCACCGCATCCCCGAGAGCGGTCAAATCGAGCGAGAGCTCGTGCACGTGCGCTCGCTCCTGATCGAGGAACGAGGTCAGCACCTCTTGTGCGGAAGGGGAAAGGATCGCGGTCGTGAGCGTGCGCTCGTAGGCGAAGACGACGACTTGCTCGACGCGGAGCAGCGACGTGAGGACGGCGCCGTCATCCGAGGGCTTGACGAGGGCGCCCCCCGACCGCGCGAGCGCGCCCGCCGGTTCGAGCAGAGTGGGCACCGTCGCGGCCACCGCGAGGGCCGCAGTGGCGGCGACGCCTCGCACGAGCTCCCGTCTCGTATTTTCTCCCTCGATCATCGGCGTTCGGTCACTCGTTTGCCGTCACGAAGGCGCTGGGTACCGCGGCTCGCCCTTGCACGGCCTGCAAAACGGAGATGTGCTGGCCCTCGTTGGCGAGGATGCCTGCCGCCACGGCCCTGAGCCAACCGGGCCCGATCTTGGGGATGGCGACGAGGTAGGCGTGGACCAGCGACGACTCAGTCGTGTGCAGCAGTTCGAGCACCTCCCCACCGTTGCGTGGATTGCCGAGGTCGTAGTTGGCTCGGGGCGGGTTGGCCTTTCCGCCCGCGCCCTTGATCGTGGCTTCCAGCTTCGCCGCGTGCTCCAGCTCTTGATTGAGGAACCACGCCGCGGCCGTGCGGGCGTGCCCGCTGAGCAGCGGTATTCCTGCGGTGTAGGCGGCGATCGCGGTGTGCTCGAGATCGAGCACACCGTTCAGGATCGAGACATCGGCGTCGCGGACTACGACGGTGCTCGATCCCGCGAAGAACTCCTTCCTGGCCGTGGACGCTCCCCCACACGCCGAGAGCAGGACGCTCGAGCCCCCGGCGAGCCCGAGGCCGGCAGCTCGCAGGAACGCTCGGCGCGATCGGTTATCGGGGAGGGGCTCGTCTGAGTCCATAGGCGTGGCCGGTAGGTCCCGCGCGCCACGGCGCGCACCGGCCGCTGCCACGCTAGCGCCTTCCGCGGTGCCGGATGCCGGTCAGCCCCGTGCCCTGAGAATGCGTCCTAGGGTAGGATTGAGTCAGAATGAGGAGGGTTGTCTCGCCCGGCAGGAGGGGACAGCTTCTTAGGTGCTAGGGACTGCACCCGGCGCTGACGGCCGAGGCCCGTCGGGCGTCACGTATCCCAGGAATCAGCTACAGAGGAGCGCCGGCTTGACCACCGATACACCTTCCCCTTCCGGATTCTCGGAGCGACGCCTTCGCAGCCGCAGCGCGCGCAAGCACACGAGCCGCCGGATTATTCCGCTGGTCGTCGTGACCTTCTTCGTGTTCGTCGCCAGCGCCCAAGCGCACAATGAGGCTGCAACCACAGCCTGTAGTGCCGCGAACGGGAATACGGTGACCTTCAACTGGACGAATTTCGCCTTCAGCGGGACGGGCAACGGCGGCTTCAACACCCCCACCTGGCAGATTGTCTACACCCCCACCGTGGGGTCGCCGAGCACCTTGACCGGCAGCGTCTCCTTCCCGTCTAGCACCTACTCGTATACGGTCACGATCCCGAGCGGCGCCGGTAGTGTGGTCGCCTCGTCGAGCTGGACCTCGAGCCAGACGACTGATGGGAACGCCTCCTCGTACACGAACGACCTCACGGTCGGAAACTGCTTTGCCACTCCGGCCATCTCGACGACGGCTTCGCCCGGCGTCGCGGCGGGCGGCTCGATCTCCGACGAGGCGGTCTTGAGCGGCGGGAGGTCGCCGACCGGGACGATCACCTTCGAGCTCTACGCGGCGAGCGACACTACGTGCTCGACGCCGCTGAGCACGGGCACAGCGGCGGTCAACGGCGACGGCACCTACAGCTCACCCGTGGTCACCAACAGCACGGCCGGCACCTACCAGTGGGTCGCGAGCTACAGCGGCGATGCGAACAACGTCCCGGTGACAGACGGCTGCAACCAGCCCGCAGAGCAGGTCACGGTCACCCCACCCACCCCGACCCCACCCACGCCGCCGACGCCCACACCGCCGACGCCCACGCCGCCGACTCCGACACCCCCGGCCCACCCGAGCATCGTCACGACGGCGTCGCCGAGCACCGGCTGCGCTTTCACGGCCACGACGCCCACCTGCAAGATCGCCGACACCGCGGTCTTGAGCGGCGGGAGCTCGCCGACCGGGACGATCACGTTCAGGCTCTACACCTCGAGGGACACCACGTGCTCGACGCCCCTCACCACGAGCACGGTTCCGGTCAACGGCAACGGCACCTACCCCTCGCCGGTCGTCACCCAGCGCAACCCGGTCGCCTACCAGTGGACCGCGAGCTACAGCGGCGATGCCAACAATGCCGCGGTCGCCGAGGGATGTGGACAGCGCCCAGAGCAGGTCCCGATTCTGATCCCCGGGGCGGCATGCGTGGCCTCGCCGGTTGCCCTGCGCGGCGTGTTCGGGACGAGAGCCGGGACGTTTACGGTCCGCCTGACCGCGCTCGGGGTCAAGCGCGTGACCTTCTATCTCGATGGTCACAAGCTCAAGACGGTGACCAAGGCACACGGCAATTACTTCACGATCGCCATCAACACCACCGGCCTCTCCTTCGGCATGCATCACTTGGTGGCGAAGGCGACGATGAAGAACAAGAACTGCAAGACAGTCGAACGGAAGGGATCGTTCGTTCACGGCATTCCCCCGTTCTCGTGAGCACGCTCTAGGAGACTGCCCCGTCAGGCGCCTCGAGAGCGCCGAAGTCCTGGGTGTAGGTCGCGCCGTCCTGGGCGCCCGCGTATTGCGCGGGCGCCTGGGCCACGACCCCGATACCGCTGTCCACGAAGTCTGAGTTGAGGATGTTCGCCCGATGGTCGGGCGAGTTCATCCAGTCGGCGACGACCGCCGCCGGCGTCGCCAGGTTGAGCGTGCCGAGATCGATGTTCTCGCCGAGCTCGTACGCATCCCCGCGGCGCAGGTAGCCGCTGGCCCGGATCCGGTCGAGCGGGGTCTCGCCCGTCGGGCTGACGTGGTCGAAATAGTCCGCCGAAACCATCTCCTTCGAAAGATGGGTGGCGGAGCTGTCGAGATCAGCGTTATTGCGTAGCGACGATTCTCCGTGGCGGACACGCTGCTGGTTGATCAGACAGAACGTCGCTGCGTCGATCTGGGGAATGTTGTCGCTCGTCGGGATCAGGTTCGCGTTGGCGCACGGCGCGGATGCGGTCGCGGATGCGGTCGCGGATGCGGTCGCGGTCGCGGTCGAACCCACGGGCGCCGGCGCGGTCTCGCCGACCCATCGTGAGACGGACGAATAGAGCTCGACATGGGCGCGGCTCGCGGCGAGCGCGACCGGCGTGGATGCTGCCTGCGACGCCACGAGGATCCCTGCGAGGAGGCACGTGCTGGCCGCCCGCGCAACGATACGTGTCGCGGTCCGATTGATTGCGCTCCGATCCATGCCTCTCCACTGATCGGCGCAGCGGTCCCGAATGAGTCGTCAACGCCGGAAGCGTGGACAATTGATCTATTTCGGGTGCAACGTGTCGGGGAGGCCCAGTAGCCCCTGGATGCGCCGGGCCGACTGTGGCGGGCGCGTGGGGACACGCCACGAGCGCGAGAGGTTCCGTCACGCTTTCGCGCGGCTAACTTCTTCGCCCGGTGCCGGCGGCAGGGGCCCTGCGGAGAGTCAGGCGCTTACCGGCGTTCGCCGCGCGGCACTGGGCCTACCACCAGACGGTGGAGTCCAGATTCGCGACCTCGTCGACGGGCCGGGTGTAGATGCCCGAGGACAGGTACTTCCAGCCGTCGTCGGCGACCACGAAGACCACGTTGCCCTCGTCCAGTTCACCGGCGATCCGCACCGCCACGCGAGCGATGGCGCCCGTCGAGACGCCCGCGAAGATGCCCTCCTCTTCGAGGAGCTTGCGCGTCCACATGATCGCGTCGCGGTTGGTGACGAAGATCTTCCGGTCGAGCAGGGACAAATCGATGATCGGCGGGATGAAGCCGTCGTCGAGCGAGCGCAGCCCCTGCACGGGCTCGCCCTGCATCGGCTCGGCGGCGACGATCTTGACCTGGTCGCCGAACTCCTCCTTGAGCCTCCGACCGTTGCCCATCAGCGTCCCCCCCGTGCCCAGGCCGGCGACGAAGGCCGCGACCTCGTCGAGCTCGGCGAGGATCTCGGGCGCGGTCCCGTTGTAGTGCGCAAGCGGGTTGGCTTCGTTGCCGTACTGGTAGGGCATGTAGTACGAAGCGTTCGCCTCGGCCAGGTCGAGCGCCATCTCGACCGCTCCGTTGGATCCCTTGGATCCCTCCGAGTAGACGATCTCCGCCCCGTACATCTTCAGGAGCTGCGTGCGCTCGGGGGTGACGTTGTCGGGCATCACGACCTTGAGCGGATAGCCCTTGCGCGAGCAGATCATGGCCAACGAGATCCCCGTGTTACCGGAGGTGGGCTCGAGGATCGTCTGCCCGGGACTGATTAGGCCCTTGGCCTCGGCATCCTCGATCATCGCGCGAGCGACGCGATCCTTGACCGACCCAGTCGGGTTGCGCGACTCGAGCTTCGCCCACAGCCTGACCCCGGGCTTCGGGCTCAAACGCTTGAGCTCGATCAGCGGCGTATTACCGATCGACTGGACGAGATCGCCGTAGCGGCCACCACACGGCCGATTCTGAAGCAGCTCGGCGCCCATCACTTCAGGAAGTATAGCCCTGGCCGGCCGGCCCCTAACCGGATACGTCGGCGATCGGACATCAGGCGCGGGGCGGACGTCCGCGTCGGGGACGCTCGGAGGCGTCGAGCGGGTGAATGCGTCGCATGAACGGCTCGAAGTGCGGCACCGTGAAATCTACTTCGCTGTCGACGGGGCTTTAGATCAGTTATTGCGCAAAGAGCCCGCGAAACCCCGTAGAGTGGCGCGGCACACAATCTTGAAGGAGATCACCTTGCGTAATCGAGCACGGAACCTCGGCAGGGATGGGGCGCTGGCGATGGTGTTGACCGTTGGCGGCTTTCTAGCCGCTGGTGCGCCCGCCCTGGCCGTCACCGTCAACATTCAGCCCGGGGTGATCAAGCACCTGGCCTCGCCCGCTCAGCCGCCCACCCGGGATCAGTGCGTTGCCTTTTACGCCGCCCCCTGCTACACGCCCGCCCAGATCCAGACGGCCTACGACGAGCAGCCCCTGTTCGATCAAGGGATCACCGGCGCGGGCCAGACGATCGTGATCGTCGACTCGTTCGGCTCCCCGACGATCCAGGCCGACCTGGCCACCTTCGACCAGCAGTTCGGACTCCCTGCGCCCCCGTCTCTGAAGGTCATTCAGCCGGCCGGGGCCGTGCCCCCGTACGACCCCGACAACGGCGACATGGTCGGCTGGGCCGGAGAGACCACCCTCGACGTCGAATGGGCCCACACCATGGCGCCGGGCGCCAACATCCTCCTGGTCGAGACGCCCGTCTCAGAGACCGAGGGAACGACTGGCTTCCCGCAGATCGTCAAAGCCGAGAACTACGTCATCGACCACCACATGGGTGGCGTGATCAGCCAGAGCTTCGGCGCGACCGAGGAGACTTTCCCGACGGCGCAGTCGCTGCTCGATCTCCGCAGCGCCTATCTCAACGCCAACGCTCAGGACGTTACCGTCCTGGCGGCGTCCGGTGACTCCGGGTCCACCGACTACGCCAACGCCGCTGGGTCGCTCTACTTCACCCATCCGGTGACCTCATGGCCCGACAGCGACCCGCTCGTGACCGGGGTGGGAGGCACGGAGCTGCAGCTCAACAAGGACGGCATTCGGACCGCGCCCGACCGAGTGTGGAACGACACCTTCAATCCCGCCATTAACGAGGCCACCTTCGGTAACCCCGGCCCCAATCCCCTCGCCGGTGGCGGCGGCAAGTCGGTGATCTTCAAGCGGCCGGCGTACCAGGATGGCGTGGCCGACGTGGTCGGCGCCCAGCGTGGTGTGCCGGACATATCCATGAGCGCAGCGTGTTCCGGATTGGTCGACACCTACCAGAGCTTCGGCGGCGAGCCGCCCGGCTGGTATCCGGCCTGCGGGACGAGCGAAGCGACCCCTCTGTTCGCGGGCATCGTGGCCCTGGCCGATCAAGCGGCCGGCCATTACCTCGGCCTCATCAACCCGGCGTTGTACGCCCTTTCCGCTGAGCACGCGCCGGGCTTGGTCGACGTCACCGAGGGCAACAATGCTGTCGCTTTCACCCAGAACAGCCTGTATTACAAGGTGCCGGGCTTCAGCGCCCTTTCCGGTTACGACCTGGGGTCGGGGGTCGGCACCGTCGACGCCGCCCTGTTTGTCCCCGAGCTCGCCCAGGCGGTGGGCGGGCGGTGACGGGCGGCCTTACTCCCTGACCCAGGCGGCGATCAGCGGGCCGAGCGCGCACAGCGCCGCCGACACGAGCGCGGCCACAAGCCGATCGAAACGGGGCCCTAAGCGGCGCCGCCGGCCATGGCCGGGAGGATCACGAGCGTGTCGGTCTCGCTCACCGACGTGTCCAGCCCGTCGAGCACGCGCACGTCCTCGTCGTTCAGATACACATTGACGTAGCGGTTCAACCCCCCGTCGGCGGCAAATAGCTGGGACTGGGTATCGGGGTGCGCCTCGGCCAACGACCTGAGAATCTCGCCGACCGAGGATCCCTCAGCGGCCAGCTCCTTCTCGCCGCCGACGGACGGCCGCAATACGGGCGGGATGCGAACGGTGGCCATGTGGCGACGCTAACCCTAGTGGGCGCCGGCGCAGAACGCCTCGTAGTCGGGGAAGACGCCCATCTCGTCGTCGCCGATGTCCTCCGGGTCGCGCGAGCAGATCGGGCAGTTGGGGTCGCGACGGATCTTGACCTCGGTCATGCGCGCGGCAAGAGCGTCGTACAGCGCGAGCCGCCCGATCAGCGGGTCGCCGACATCGAGGATGAGCTTGATCACCTCGGTGGCCTGGAGGAGCCCCATCGTCCCGGGCAGTACGCCGAGCACGCCGTTGGCGCCGCACGAGGGCGCCATGTCGGCGGGCGGCGGCGACGGGAACAGGCACCGGTAGCACGGACCGTCGTAGGGCTTGAACACGGAGAGCTGGCCCTCGAAGCCAAGAATGGCCGCGGACACAACCGGGATACGCAAGCGCACCGAGGCGTCGTTGAGCAGGTACCGGGTCGGGAAGTTGTCGAGGCCGTCGACGACGATGTCGTAGCCGGTCAGGATCTCCATGATGTTCTCGGCATCGAGACGCACCGGATACTTGACGACGTTGACGTCGGGATTGAGCGCCTTGATCGTCTCCTCCGCGGAATCGACCTTCAGCACCCCTACCCGGTCGCTGGTGTGGATCACCTGACGCTGGAGATTGGATACGTCGACGGTGTCGTTGTCGACGATGCCTAGGGTGCCGACTCCGGCGGCCGCCAGGTACAGGGCGCTCGGAGATCCCAGGCCGCCGGCGCCCAGCAGCAGCACCTTGGCGTCGAGCAGCTTCTGCTGCCCCTCGATGCCGACCTCGTCGAGCAGGAGATGGCGGGAATAGCGCTCACGCTGCTCAGCGGTCAGCGTCTTCGGCACCTCAACCTCGTAGCCGCGGTCCTTCCACAGCGTGAAGCCGCCAGTCATCGACTCGACGTTGGGGTAGCCGAGGTCGTCGAGCAACGTCCGCGCCGCCCAAGCCGAGCGGTTGCCCGAGGCGCAGTAGAGGATCACGTGCTGGGAGCGATCGGGGACCGCACCCTCGATCCGCGACTCGAGGCTCGACCGAGGCACATGCCTCGCGCCGGGGATGTGGCCCGCGGCGAACTCATCCGTCTCGCGGACGTCGACGAGCGTCGCACCATTGGTGATCTGCTCGCGCGCTACGCCCGGATCGACCTCGTCGATCCGGCTCTTGATCTCGCGAAGGACCTCTGCACCGGACGGACTCATGTCTAAAACACCTCAATCTCTCTCTGGATTCAAAGCTTCACGAAGTATAGCGCCTTCGGTGAGGCTGCTGGGCTTTTCGAGAGCCAGTACTCGGCGCGCTCACATATAGATCACACGGGGCCCCGCAAGTCCACTAGGCTCGCACCTGATGGGGAAAAAGATCGCCCGCGATACCTGATCGATGAGTACCGGGGCCATCAGTCCACAGCACCCGGCGGAGCCGCTGCGGCACCGACTGAAGATCGACGCGATGAGCGCTTCGCAGCTGGCGACGTTCAGAGCAGCGATGAGCGGCGCTATGGGCATTTCCGACGAGCGCGGCTACAACTACCAGGCGGGCATTCACGGTCTCCCCCTCCCGATCTCCTGCGACGTCGCTCACGGGCGCCCGATCTTCCTCCCCTGGCACCGCGCCTACCTCTACTTCTTCGAGCTGACCCTCCGCGACCTTCAGCCTGGCGTGACGTTGCCGTGGTGGGACTGGACAGCAGATCGCCATATCCCCCAGGCCTACAACGAGCGCGATGTCGGCGGGCAGCCGAACCCGCTCTACTGCGCCAAGGTCGATCCGCTGGCGGTCGAGCAAGGGGCCCGCGCCGGCGACCGCAGGGGAGATGTCACGCGTCGCGAGCCAGGCGCCGACGGCGCCCCGCCGCTCCCGACCGCGAAGGAGATCAACGACGTCCTCGCGCTGCGGGACTTCACCGACTTCACGCACCAGCTCGAGCAGTACCACAATAACGTCCACGTCTGGGTCGGGGGACACATGGGCGATATCCCCTTCGCCGCCTTCGACCCGATCTTCTACGCCCACCACGCGATGATCGACCGCGTCTGGCGCATGTGGCAGCTCCGTCACCCCTCGGCGAGCTTCCCACCTCGCCTGCTCGGCGAGGGGCTTGCCCCGTTCGGCATGACCGTCCGCGAGACCCTCGACTCCAACACCCTCGGCTACGACTATGCGGTGCGCGGTTCCACCGCCTCCGGCACCGGGAGGGGTTAGCCATGGACCTGTTCATCTCCGAGCCGCTCCCCAATCCCGCCGCCGAGGGTGAGCCAGAGTTCACGCGCGCGGACCTCGTCTTCTACGGCGTCGACCATTCGGGCCCGAGCTTCGAAGCGCGGATCTTCCTCAACAATCCCGACGCCGCCCTGAGCACCCCCCGCGATCCCGAGACGGGCTACGCCGGGTCGTTCACCATCTTTGGTCACGCCGGATGCGCCGGGGACGTCGGCCACTGCGACGTGCCCACCAGCCCGCCCGATCCCTTCGACGTCAGGCCGCCCCACGCGCTGACGCGACAGACCAAGACCGTGATCATCACCGAGGCGCTGCGCCGGGTGATCGCTCCCGAGGTGACGATCACCATCGTTCCCGTGCGCCCCGGAGCCCTCAGCGCCGAGCTCGTGGACACGCTCGAGTTCGACGAGTTCCGGCTGCTGACGTACCTGTAGCTGAGGGGGCAGTGAAGGCGCGCGCATCATGACGCGCTACCATGATGCAGATGGCACGCACCACGGTGGATGTAGACGAGGTTGCGCTTTCGGCTGCGCAGGTCGCGCTTGGCACGAGCGGTCTTAGCCTGACCGTGAACACCGCTCTGCGCGAGGTCGCCCGCCGCTCGGCGCTCGCCGACTTCGACGTGCTGCGAGATATCGACGGGACTCCTGAAGAGGTGGAATCCGGGCGCGAGGATCGTGACGGCCCCGCAGCGGGTTAGCTACCCCGAACCAGCTCTGCTCGAGCGGCCCGCTCTCGTCGACACGGCAGTTTGGACTTGGGTGCGAGATCGGCGCTTTCCCGGCCTCGCGGAATGGTTCAACACCGGGGTTCGGTCGTCGCGAGTGCTCGTGTGCGATCTCGTCAGGTTGGAGTTGGTCCGGTTGACGCCCAATCGGGAGCGCGCCGCGGAGCTTGCCAAGCGCCTGGCGGCTTTCGACACGGTGCCGATGCCCGAGTCCTTGTGGGGCCGGGCGCGGGACGTGCAACTCTCGATGGCCCAGTCCGGTGACCATCGCCGCGTTCCACCGCCCGACCTGCTTATCGCCGCCGCGGCTGAGCTCGCGAACGTGCCGATCCTCCACTACGACCGCGACTACGAACGCATCGCAGCGATCACCGGTCAGGAGCACGCCTGGTTCGTCCCGGACGGCACTCTCGCGGCGGATCCGCCCGGCACGAAACGAGCCTGAGCGGTGGACCGTTGCCGAGCCACTTCCGGTGCGATACCTTCCAACCGGCGATGAGCGGCCAACCGCCGCTGGCCACGAACCGGGAGTAGCGATGTCAGGCAGTCGGTCCCACGGACACCGTGGCCCTTTCTCACTCGTACTCCTCGCCGTTGTGGTCCTCGGAGCACTCACGACAGCGGGCCTGGCGGGCGCAGTCTCGCGCAGCGTCCACGTAAACGTCACAAGGAACGTGATCACGATCAGCGGGTCTCGCAGTGGGACCGGCCAGGTCGTCCAGATCAACTACGACTCCAGGAGGTGCGCCTCCTACGCGACCGAGGTCAAGCGCGCCACCGAGTTTTCGGACCTCCGCCCGGCGAAGACGGGCGCGTTCAAGTACATGATCAGGCGCTCGGGGCTCCATCTTGCCAAGCCGGCGCACTACGCCTGTGTGTTCCTGATCGTCCTCAGGGGCGATAGCTTCCGGCAGCTCACGTCGGCGAGCGCGAAGCTGACCCCGAGATAAAACCGGGGCGCCCCAACCGCAGGGGCGCCCCGTAAACCAGGCCCAATCGCTGTCCTCGCAATGCCCTGCCCGTGCTGTCCGGGAGTTTCTCTGTGAGGGCTTGCACCAGGGGTATCGGCCGAGAGCGATTCAGCCGATATCAGGTCAAGACCCCATTCTCGGGAAAACATGAAGCCGCGCTCGCTCCTGGTCCAAGTCCTGGCCGTAAATCTCCTGCTCGTCGCGGGGACGGTGCTCGTCGCCACCGTCGCCGCTGCGCTCCACATCGGCGAGCTCGCCCGGGGCCGCGAGGTGGCCGTGCTCGCGCTCGCGATCGTGGCAACGCTGCTCGGGAACTGGCTGCTGCTGCGGCGGCGCTTCGCGCCGCTGGAACGAATGATCTCCACGATGGAGACGGTCGACCTGGCCGCGCCCCACGAGGAAGCGATGGAGGCCGTCGTCGAGAGCGCGGAGGTCGAACGCCTGAGTGCCGCCTTCCGGCGCATGATCGCCCGCCTGGAGACCGAGCGCAGGGAGGCAGGCCGTGCCGCGATCCGAGCCCAGGAGCGCGAGCGCCGCCGGATCGCCCAGGACCTTCACGACGAGGTCAACCAGGCGCTGACGGCGGTCTCCCTGCGTCTGCAGGCCTCGATCGAGCACGCCCCGCCCGCATTGCGCGGCGAGCTGACCGAGACCAAGCGCCTCTCTGCGCAGGCGATGGAGGAACTGCTCGCGCTCGCCCGCCGGCTGCGTCCCACGTTGCTCGACGACCACGGGCTGCTGCCGGCGCTCCAGAGCCAGATCCGCGACTTCTCCGACCAGACCGGCATCCGCGCGGCCTTCCACGCCCGGGGGACGGTGCCCAAGCTCACTCCCGAGCAGCAGCTTGTGATCTACCGCGTGACCCAGGAGAGCCTGTCCAATGTCGCCCAGCACGCCGAGGCGCAGCAGGTCGAGGTCGAGCTCTCCTTCATCGGCCGCACGATTCTGCGCGTCAGCGACGACGGCCGCGGCTTCGTCGCCTCGCGCAACGGTGGTCTCGGCCTGTCGGGGATGCGCGAACGGGCGCTGCTGGCGGGCGGGCAGCTGTCGATCTGGTCGGGCCGGAGCCAAGGCACCCGAGTGGAGCTCACGATCGGGTCATGAGCACGCGCATCCTCGTCGCCGATGACCACGGGATCGTCCGAGCCGGGATCAAGCTCCTGCTCGAGAACCAGGCCGACCTCGACGTCGTCGCCGAGGCCGCCGACGGCATCGAGGCGATCGAGCAGGCCCTCGCCACCCACCCCGACCTGTGCATCCTCGACGTCGGCATGCCGCGCATGACCGGACTCCAGGCCGCACGCGGGATCCGCTCCCACCTTCCCGCGGTCCGCGTTCTCATGCTCTCGATGCACGACGACGAGCGCTACCTCTTCGAGGCGCTGAAAGCGGGCGCGTCGGGCTACGTCCTCAAGCGCGAAGCCGACCAGGACCTTGTCGGCGCCGTCCGCGCCGTCGGACGCGGAGAAGCCTTTCTCACCAACGCCGCCGAACGATCGCTCATCCGCGAGTGGATGGCCGACGACACCACCGGTCCCGCTGTGCCTCTCACCCCACGCGAGGAAGAAGTCGTCAAGCTCATCGCCGAAGCGCACACCAACGCCCAGATCGCCGAGGCGTTGCACCTGTCCGCGAAGACGATCGAGTCCCATCGGGCCAACGTGCTCAGGAAGCTGGGGATGCGGGACCGGGTCGAGCTCGTGCGCTATGCGATTCGCAGGGGACTGGTCGAGCCCTGAGGAGGGCAGCCGGAGAGGTCGAGCAGATTTCCCGGTATCGTGTGGTTCACGTAGCTGAAGGCGCGTCGGGGTACGGCGGGCGAGGGCACACGAAAGGAAGGCTCCGATGCGATTCATCCGACGCCATATCTCCTATGCGAACGTAACTGCGACGCTCGCGCTCGTATTGGCGATGGGAGGCGGCGCGTATGCGGCGCTGGCGCCCGTCCACGACGGGGTCATCCATACCTGCTACGCAAAGACGACTGGCGCGCTCCGAGTCGTGGGCGCACGCACGAAGTGCGCCAAGCACGAGCGATCCCTCGCCTTTAACGAGCAGGGCCCCACCGGCCGCACGGGCCGGCGTGGTGACATCGGACCGGCAGGCGCGGCGGGTAAGGCGGGCCTGCCGGGAAAGAACGGCACCAACGGCACCACCGGCGCCACCGGCGCCAGCGTGACGAGCGCCGTCCTCGCCGCCGGCAATGCCACGTGCCCAGACGGCGGCTCGAGCTTCACCTCGGTGTCCGGGACGAGCTACGCATGTAACGGCACCGCGGTCGCGTTCGCGAGCGTAGATAGCAGCGACGTCTTCAGCGCCGTCCAGAACGTGACCTCCGACTCGACGCCGTCGGCGGGCGTCTACTGCTTCAAGCTCCCCTCGACCCCGTCGGTGGGGGTCGCTTCGGTGCGCGGCGACGCGGGCGTGAGTGGCTCCGCTGAAGTCCTGATCCCGGCGGGAAGTGCATGTAGCGCGACGGGCGACACTACCGCCGAGGTCCTCACTTACAACCTCGCTGGCGCACTAACCGCTCTGCCGTTCAACGTGCTGTTCGACTGACGTAGAGCTCGTAGGACTTCCTGGCCACCAAGCCTTAGGTTTTCCGATCCTTTCATCAGGGATCGCGCGAAACTTTTAGGTGACGGCCTTGACTCGGCCGCCGCCGCCTGAATAAAGTACGCAAAAGTAGTTCATAACTTCCTTTCACGGGGCAGTTGACTGCGTTGGTAGCGGCCGAATGCCGTGCCGACAACCTACATAAGGGGCAACATCGTGGGCGAACGCAAAGCCAGCAAGCGTGTAATGACGTTCCTTGCCGTCCTCGGCGGCGGATTTCTGACGGTGGCCGTGCTGGCCATCTCGGCGGTCGCGGCCCACGACGGCCACGTCGCGGCGTCAGCCCGCGTCGACCGCGCGCTAAAGCCTGGCATCGCCCGCACCAGCCGGTTCGTTCATCGCTCGCGCAAGGTCGAGCGGGTAGTTCACTGGTCTCCGCGGGTGCGGTACGGCCGCGGTCACGCGTCCCTGCTCAGCGTGCCCTACCTCTCCAAGGGGCCCAAGAACCAGCTCACCCCGGGACGCGGCAACACGCTACGGGTCAAGCACGGCCCCACCACTGATCACGCGGCCGAGAAGCCGAAGGCAAACGTCAAGCCCCTTACATGTGCCGTGCCGAGCGCGCCGGGCTCGCCGACCGCCACCGGCGCCGCCAACCAGGCCGCGATCAGCTGGACCGCGGCCAACGGCAACGGCAGCACCGTGACCGCCTACGTCGTCACGGCCATGAACGGCGCCACGGCAAAGAACGCCGTGGGCACGCCCGCATCTGCCACCACCACGACGCTCACCGGTCTGGCCGGCGCGAACTACACCTTCGCCATCTACGCGATCAGCGCGTGCGGGAGCGGTCCCGCGGCGACGACCACGTCGACCACGGTGACGGGCGGCGCCACGTACGCCAGCACCGTGATCGGCCTCGGGCCGGCGGCCTATTTCCGCCTCGGCGAGGCCAGCGGCACGACAGTGGCGGCCGACTCCTCCGGCAATGGCACTCTCGCCACGTACAACACGGATACCAACATCACGCTCGGGAACGCCGGCGCGCTGCCGTCTGACGCGTCCACCTCTGTCCTCGACAACGACGGCCAGTGGGTGGCCACGGCGACCTCTGACAGTGCGCTTCCAGTGGGCAACGCGGCCCGGACGATCCAAGCCTGGGTCAAGCCCAAGGACGCTAACTGCCGCTGGGTGCTCGGCTACGGAACGAACGGCACCAACACCGGCTACAGCCTCGGCGAGTGCGCCAGCTCGGTGGCGGTCTCGGCCTACAGCGACGACCTCTACTTCACCACGCCCGAGGCGCTCACCGACGGAGCCTGGCATCTGATCACGGTGACCTACAACGGCTCGACCGTCACGGCCTACCTCGACGGCCGCTCGCTCGGCACCAAGACGTTCGGCAATCCGCTGTCCACCGGACCGGGCAGCGCGCTCGAGCTTGGGGCCTACGAGAGCCGGTGCTGCAACAACTGGACCTACGGCGGCCTCCAGGACGAGGCCGTGTACCCGACCGCACTGACCTCGGCGCAGGTGACGAGCGTGTTCAACGCCTCCGGCTACGCGGTCCCGACCGCGCCCGCGAGCCCGAGCGCCAGCTCGTCCAATAACACGGCCACCGTCACGTGGACGGCATCTAGCGCCCCCGGCACCACCGTGCAGGGCTACATCGTCACGGCGAAGAAGGGCACTACGGTCCAGCAGGCGATCGCCACTCCCGGCTCCGCCACGAGCGCGACCCTGACCGGCCTGCCCTCGGGGTCGAGCACCTTCACCGTCACCGCCGAGGACGCCTACGGCACGGGGCCGGCGGCGACTACGTCGGCCATCACCATCGGCGGCACGGCGACGACCTATGCCTCGACCGTGCTCAGCAACAAGCCCTCCGTTTTCTGGCGCCTCGACGAGCCGGTCGGCTCGTTGCTGGCCGCCGACAGCTCGGGCAAGAGCATCACCGGCCTGTACTCCACTACCTGCATCACGCAGGGCGTCACCGGGCCGCTGGCGAACGATGCGGCCACTGGTGTCAACGACTCCAGTGCCTGCGAGCCGATCGCCTCTGAGGCCTACTCGGCGAATCTCCCCTACGGCTCGTCCTCACGCACGCTCCAGGCGTGGATCAAGCCCAACGACACCAACTGCCGCTACTTCATGGGCTACGGTGGTTCGTACACAGATGGGGCCTTCGCGGTCGGCGCGTGTTACAACGCGGTCCTGGTCAGTCTCTACAGCGACGACCACTCGTTCTACAGCTCTCGCAACATCGACGACGGCAACTGGCACCTGGTCACCGTCACCGACTCCTACTCGTCCAAGACGGGGAACGTGGTCACGGCTTACCTGGACGGTCAGGAGCTCGGCACCGTCGTCACCGGGACGCCGAACACGGAGTCGAACACCGGCCTCGAGGTCGGTGGCGAGCCGTACAACTGCTGCTACTACGGGGGTGTCGCCGACGCCGCCGTGTACCCGTCAGCCCTGAAGAGCACCGCAATCGCGGCGCTGATGACGGCATCGGGTAACGCCGTACCCACGGCACCGACCGGCGTGACCGCCGGAGGCGGCGCGAACAAGGCCACCGTAAGCTGGACGGCGTCAAGTGCACCGGGAACGACCGTGACCGGCTATGTGGTCACCGAGTTGGCGAGCGGCAAGCCGCAGCAGAGCCTCGCGGTGTCCGGCTCGGCTACCAGCGCGACGATCGACAGCCTGCCGGCAGGGTCCTACACGTTCCAGGTGGTGGCGTATGACACCTATGGCGCGAGCCCCGCGGGAACGACTTCCGGTAGCACCACGG
>Ga0302324_100004291_pt1 | contig 31585 bp, 29 predicted proteins | sample Palsa_T0_1_FD_201949 | JGI IMG/M metagenome (GOLD analysis project Ga0302324, IMG submission 201949) | Peat permafrost microbial communities from Stordalen Mire near Abisko, Sweden - Palsa_T0_1 | ecosystem: Environmental > Terrestrial > Soil > Palsa > Peat permafrost | place: Sweden: Abisko... | reverse complement strand
CATCGCCTCGCGCACGGAGTCGGCGGTGCCGCGCAGGATGCGCGGCACCTCCGCAAGTGAACTAATCTTTCATCTGCGCAACTGTCTCGAGCAGGTAACGAGTCTCAAGAATGGCGTCCCGGATCTTGGCCGACTCCGCAGCCGCCGCCGGCGTAGCGATTTGTGGCAGATAGCGGTTGATGATTTCGGCATCGGTGTTGGCCACGAGCACCGCCTTGCTCGCGGATATGGCGAGAATCGCACGCGTGAAGCGAATATCGTCCGGATACTTCATGTGCCTGAGGATGAGGCCCACGGGCGTTGCTTCCCCCACGACTCCGGTGAACTGGCGTCCCGCGTTCGCGACCTCATCCACGCTGCCGGCGTCAGCACCGTGCAGATCCTTTTCGATTTGGCCGAGGTTCGTGAGCGCCGTGTCGAGACGCTTCGTCTGCATCGACACTCCAACCATCACCTGCTCAACGGCCGCGGTGCTTTGAGCGCATGCAGAACTGCTGACAAACATAGCGGCTGCAAGGAGCGCCAAAGACGCAAATGCCTTCGCGTACATCACATTCCTCCTGAGTAAGTGCATGCCGCCCGCGGGCAGCGCATCGTTTGGCTCCGTCACGTGCCAGCCATTGACAACCGCGCCAAGAAAGAAACTGGATTGGGTTAACATCACGACCTGTTCACAAGTATTGGGACAGCACTGTAGGAACTTGACCCGCCGCCGACAAGCGAGAAATGCTGCACTGACGCGTGAGAGAAATTCATGGCGTCGCTCGGGTGATTTCCCTGCGGTGTCTACGGGCGCCTGGACGCTTATTGTCATGCACGGCGCCGCATGACCCCGAGATGCTTGGCGGCCGTCATCCGATCCGGCGCCACGCAACCGTACATTGCCCGACGAGGAGCTTGCCATGAGCGCTGATAGTACAGTTCAAGGACTTCGCATATTACCGACGCAGCACAGGGTCGCGGATGTGTTGGCTCGGATCGAGTCGCTGGCGCGGGCTCGGGGCCTGACCGTCTTTGCGCGCATCGATTTCAGCGGTGATGCGGCGCGCGCGGGGCTCGCGCTGCGCCCGACGGGGCTCGTCATGCTCGGCAGCCCGAAGGCGGGCACGCCCCTGATGATGGCCAACCCGACCGTGGCGATCGATCTGCCGCTTAAGGTGCTCGTCTGGGAGGATGCGGACGGGCACGCGTGGGTGGCCTATAACGAAGCCGAATACCTGCAGACCCGACACCACTTCCCGCCCGAGCTGACGAAGAATATAGCGGCGCTCGGCGCGTTGGCGGCGACGGCTGCGGGCGATGATCCCTGATCTAGGCAGCGCAACACATGCAGATCGCTCGTGGGCGCATCCGATGGCGCCCCATCGCCGCAGTCGCCGCGGGCGCGACTTTATTCACCACCGTGCAGTGGCTGAGCTACCCGCTCCAATGTCACACGACAGCGTATTAACCCGTCCCGGGTCGCACCACCGTGTTGCTCCATCGCAGATCGCGCAGGTAGGCGTAGCTTGCAGTGATGCTCGCAATCGGATCCGACGCCTCATCCTGCTCCACGAAGAAGTGCTTGACGCCTGCTTGCGCGCCATGCCCAAGCAGCACTCGCCAATCGAGCATGCCCGCGCCCACATCCGTCATGCGGTGCGGCGGCTCCGCAGCGGCATCCTTCACATGGACCATTTGAATGCGCCCGGGCCAACGCGTGAAGTAGTTAAGTGGGTTGGCGCCTGCCTTCGTAATCCAATACAGATCCATCTCGAAACACACATACTGCGGATCGGTCGTTTCGAGCAGCACATCGTAGGGAAGCTTCCCCGCCAGTGGCGCAAATTCGAAGTCGTGATTGTGGTAGGCGAATCGGAGGCCGGCTTTTTTCGCGACCTCGCCCGCCTGATTGAAGCGCTCGGCAATACGCCGATAGCCATCCAAGTCGGTCACGGTTCCGACCGAGGCCACCACGAGATAGCGATGCCCGATCGCAAGCGCGTTCTCGATTACCCCCTGCCAGCCATTGCCGAGCGCATCGAGGGGAATGTGCGCGGACGGCGCGCTGAGCCCCGTGCGCCGCAGACTGGCACGCACCTGTTGCGCGCTGTGCCCGAAGTAGCCTGCGAACTCGACCTCCCGGTAGCCGATGGCGCCAACGCGCGCGAGTGTGGCATCGAAGTCGGCTTCCAAGGCTGCGCGCACCGTGTAGAGCTGCAGACCGATGGATTTTATTTTTTGCTGTGGGCCGCCGGCAAAAATCGCACGCGGAACCGTCAGCGCGCCGAGGAGTCGCAAGGCATCACGGCGCAACATCAGCCATTCCTGCAGTAGAGCCGCGCTGCGGACGGAACGCGACGCCGAAGAGGACGAACACAATCAGCGCCGCCGTCGCAGGCACCGTCCACACATTCTGCCAATCGTGGAGTACTTTGAGGCATTGGCGCGCAGCGGCTGCCGCATCCGTGCAGGCGGGATTTGCAATCGCATAGCGATTCACAACCGCACCGGAGACAAATGCGCCGACGAAGTAGCCCAGGCCATTGGTCACGAAATTGATGAACCCCTGTGCCGCGGCGCGGATTTTCTCTCCTGCAAGCTGGTCGGTGTAGATCTGGCCGCCTACGAAAAAGAAGTCGTAGCACACGCCGTGCAGCAGAATCCCGGCGTAGATGAGCGCCATGCCCGGCCCTGCGTTGCCGCGCGCGAACGCGAAATACCTGAGCGACCAGGCAAGCATGCCCACCAGTATGATGATCTTGATGCCGAACCTGCGCAGAACGACGGGCAGCAGCAGCATGAAGGCAACTTCCGACATCTGTCCGAAGGTCTGGATGAACGCCGCTTCCGGCACCTTGATCTCGTTCAGAAACGGGTTCGCGAAGGTGTAGTAGAACTGCAGCGGAATGCACAGCAGGAATGAACCCAGCACAAACACGCTGAAATCGCGGCTCCTGAGCAATTGCAGCGCATCGAGGCCAAGCGCGTCGCGCACCCGAAATGGGGCGCCCGCCGCCTGCGGCGGCGTATGCGGAAGAGTCACTGAGTACACGGCCATGACGAGTGAAGCGGCCGCGGCAATGCGCATCGGCAGCACCAGGGTGTCGGCATGCAGTGCCTTGCCCACGAGGATGCCGGCGGCGATCCAGCCGATCGTACCGAGCACGCGAATGTACGGAAAGCGGGTCGAATCAGCGACGTTGTGGAATGAAATGGAGTTCGTGAGCGACAGCGTCGGCATGTAGCACAACGCGTAAAGAATGAGCAGTGGATAGAACAAGGCAAACGTCGTTTGGTTCGCGACGGCCCACATCAGGCCCGCGCCAATCAGGTGCAACAGCGCCAGGAGCTTTTCGCTTGCGAAAAAGCGGTCGGCGACGATACCCATGAAAAACGGCGACACGAGCGCCGCGATCGCCGTTGCGCCATATGCCAGACCGATTTCCCGATCAGTAAAGTGCAGCGTCTGCCCAAGATACGTGCCCATCGTCACGAACCACACGCCCCAGATGAAGTACTGCAGGAACATCATCAAGGCGAGACGCGTGCCGATCATGGCAACTCACGGATGCGAATGTTGCGCACCTCGAGGGCGCCATCGTGATCGCCCTGAATGCCGATGTAACCCCGTGTCGCAAGGCCGTAACGCGGGTACTTCGAGAACTTGGTCGCCGCGACGCGTGCCTTCCAATCGGCGCTCGCCAGCTCGTACTCGACGACTTTCACGCCGTTCAGCCAGTGCTCGACGCGCGCACCGTTTACGACGATACGCGTCCTGTTCCATTCGCCGAATGGTTTGACGACTCCCGCCGGGCTTGCGTAGACCCCGTACGCGGCCGCCGCCGACGTCAGGCGACTGCGGCCGTCCCGCGCATAGGCGTCGTCGAGGAGCTGATACTCCGGACCGCTCCAGTAAATGTGATCGTATTCGCGCGTGCCGCGGTAGAAGATGCCGCTGTTGCCACCCTTGCCGATTTTCCATTCGAGCTCGAGCTCGAAATTGCCGAACTGTTCACGGGTGATGAGGTCGTCGACCTCGCCCTGCTTTGCAAGCGTCCCCGCGACGATGTGCCATCCCGGTGGGATGCCGCGCGAGCCCCAGCCGCGCCACGCGTCAAGGCTCTTGCCATCAAAAAGCGCCCGCCAACCATCTGCGGAAGTTCCCGTTTGCAGCTGCGCGAAGGCGTGATTGTGCACCGTCGCGCCGGCGAGCAGCATCGCGGCCAGGAACTTGATCTTCACGCTCAGATGGCCCATCCGGCGCGGTATTCGCGCGTCAAATACTGATTCGCGTCGGCAACGTTGGTGATCCTCCCCTGCTCTCCGTCATAGAGAAGTGTTTTACCCTGCCCGGTGCGCAGCGCCGCGATACCGAGAAGCATGGTTTCGGTGAGCTGCGCCGCGTATTCGAAGGGCGAGCTTGCCTTGGCCTCGCCGCGAATCGCCTTGGCCCAGTTAAGTTCGTGACTCCATGGAACCCGTGGAATGCTTTTGGGTACCAAGGCAGCCTGATCCATCAGCGATTGCGGGTACAGCTGCGGGTTGTCGCCGTAGGTGCCGTGCAGGAGGATGCCCTTCTCGCCGATGAAGATCACGCCGCCTTCGCTTGTGAGCTCGACGTCGGCGGGCAGCATATCGGGACGGGGTGGATAGATCCCGCCGTCGTTCCAAAACAGTTTGACGGGCGGCTGCGCGCCACGCGCTGCGAATTGATAATGCACGCTGGTTGAGAGCGGAAACGAAACAGGTTTGCGCTGCGGCCGGCCGGCGGGCGTATTGGCGGGTGCATTGGGATCCAACGGCGCACCAGCCATGGTTCCCCAAGGCGTTGAGGTCGCCTCAATGCTCGTGGGGTACGTCAGCCCGAGCGCCCAGAAGGGATGATCGAGCAGATGGGCGCCCATGTCACCGAGGGCTCCGGAGCCGAAATCAAGCCAGCCGCGCCAATTGAAGGGGTGATACACGGGGTGATACGGAACATTCTCCGCCACCGGACCGAGATACAGATCCCAATTGAGCCCCGCCGGAGGCGCGCCCCCGCTGCCCATGGCACCTGCGAGGACGTCCTGCACGTGTCGGTAGGTCCACGGGTTGCCAAAGGGGCTGGCAACGTCGGCCGGCATCACGCCCGTCGGGCGCGGCAGTCCCTGCGGCCAGAACACTATCGGGCGATTGGTCCACACGTGCACCTCGTGCACCGGACCGATGAGTTCTGCTTGGATCCACTCGTTGATGAGCCGGGCGCCCTCGCTCGAATGCCCCTGATTCCCCATCTGCGTCACGAGCTTTGGGTGGGCAAGAGCACTCTGGCGCAGGACGCGCGCCTCATGCACTGTGGCGGTCAGCGGCTTTTGCACGTAGACGTGCTTGCCGAGATCCATCGCCGCCTTGGCGATGACCGCGTGCAGATGATCAGGCGTCGCGACGACCACGGCGTCGATACTCTTTTCTTTTGCCAGTAACTCGCGAAAATCCGTGTAGCGCTTGGCTTTGCGGTACTGCTCCTGAAGCTTGAGGCCCTCGGGACGCAACTTGCCGTCGGCGCCGGCAAGATTGTCGCTCACCTGATGTTCGCTATAGCCGAAGTCGACGTCGCAGACCGCGCCGATGTGCTCGGTCTGCGCAAGCACGAGCGCGTTCTGAGTTCCCATCCCGCCGCAGCCGACGATGGCGACGTTAACCGTGTCGCTCGGGGCGCGCCGGCCGCGTCCGAGCACCCGGCTGGGGACAATGAGCGGCGCGCTGGCAGCGACCATCGTGCCGAGGGTGGCCTTGCCCGCTTCCGTGACGAATTCACGGCGAGTCAGGTCTTTCGGTTCTGACATGTCAACGCTCCGAAGGAGGTATCCATTTGCCCTGCGCCACTGCCGGAACGAACTTATCGAGTCCGCGCGGCGGAAATGCCAGCGTCTTGCCCTGCTCGGCGCTCTGATAGGCGGCCATCAGGATTTTCACGACTTCGAGGCCATCATCGAAGGTCAACAACGGCTTTTCCTTGCCGAGAAACGCGCGCACGAAATGGCGATCTTCGTTCTCATAGCCGTAGGCTGCGGCTTCATTCGCCACCACGGGCATCAGGCCGATTTCCGCATTCTGTTTCTCGACGAGGTCTTCGCCTGCCGCCCCGCGCACCGCGCGCGAGAAGAAGACCTTAAGCCCGCTGTCGAGCGTGTTCCACGCCATCGAGTACTCCGGGCCCAGGAGTTCGGCGGACAGGCGCAGCCCCGCGCCAACGAAGCTCCACGACGTAGAGACTTCGCCGATTACGGTGTGGCCGTCATCCGTCTCGAACTCGAGCGTCGCGCTCGCGAAATCCTCGGCGGGAGTCTTGGTATAATCGACCTTGCGGCCGAAGGTATTCGCAAGCTGTTTGCTGTAGTGCGGGCGTGTCCATTTAAGGCTCGCGATGTGTGCCGTAACGCGCACGAGGCGCAGCGAAGAGAGCGCTGCGCCCGGACGGGTCAGCAGGTGCCGCACCAGCAGGACGGAATGGCACATCATATCGTTGAGCACGCCGCCGCCCTGCAGCGCGCCGCGCCAGAACCACGGCATGTGCGGACCGCTGTGCTCTTCGGCGGCGCGGGCAAGATACGGCCGGCCGGTTGTCGCAGCGCCGCGCGTCCACAGCAATGTATGGCCGGCCTGTACCTGCGGTGCAAAGACCTGGTTCTCGAGGTACCCGAGTGCAATGCCGGTGGGTTTGAGCGCTCGAGTGATTTGCGCGGCTTCGGCGACGGTACGTGCGAGTGGCTTCTCGCACGCGATTCCGCGCAGTGTGCCCGTGCCGCGCTCGAGCGCATGCACGATCTCTTCGAAGTTCTCGATGCGCGTATGGTTTGGACCGGTGACCCAGAGCGCATCGATCGCCGGATCCGCAATCATATCGCTGATTGACGCATAGGGCTGGGCAGCGCCGATATCAAGACTGCGCGCCAGCGCGGCCGCCGCGGTCGCATGTTTGGCATTCGGGCTCCACACGCCGCGCACATCTGCGTCGCGCACGGCGCGCAGCGCCTGCATATGAAAGCGCGCATTGAAGCCGCTGCCGACAAAGCCCACGCCAAGGCGGCGCGGCGGGTGTTTTTCCTGATTACGGCTCATGTTTCCTCAAGCGTCAGCCACGCGGCATTTGTTCCGGACTCAGACCGAGTTTCTGCAGCAGATCGAGCGGAGGCCCTTCGAACGACTTAAGCGCCACGTTGCCGATGTATTGCAGATCCTTGCGGCCGACAGGCGTCGAGTAATAACCGCCGGCGGTCAAGTCACGATAGCGGGCAAAAAAGCGTGCCGCCTGGGCGAAGGCGGGCTGCGCCCGTGGCTCGAAGCAGATATCGTCGCAGATCAGGTGCTGCTGCGTATCTTTGAGGGCGGCGAATTCCTTGCCGAAGCGGCGCAGTCCTTCAGCGTCCATCCAAGCGAGGCCGTCAAGAATGATCGGGCGGTCGGTTTGCTGATGCGGGTAAGGCGCACTCACCCACTCGGCGAGAAAGTCGACGACGCCTACGGAGGTGGCGCTGGGCGACACCGAATCCGCCGGGATGATGACGTCGCACAGGGCGGCGGCGGTGCGCCGTTGTGCGGGCGTAAGTATCAGCGGCCACAGATCGCCGGGTCGAAAGATCTTGGTCAGGTCGGGATCGGAGCCGTACCCCTGACCCTGCGGCAGTGCGCTCACTGCAGTCACGCCGATCACACCTCGTCCCAAGAGCGGCATGGAAACGGAAGCGGCGAGCATCCATTTGATCGTCGTGCGCCGATCCATCACAAGTCCTTCCTGCGCAGCATGTCGAGGATATGATCGGCGGCGCGCCAAGCAAGTGCCATGATGGTGAGCGTGGGGTTCTTATCCGCATTCGACGGAAAGACCGCGCCGTCAGCCAGGAAAACGTTCTTGACGTCCCAGGTTTGACCCCAGCGATTCGTGACCGACGTCGTGGCTTTCTTTCCCATGATCGCGCCACCGACTTCATGAATGATCGAGCCGCCGGCGCTAATCGCCTTCGCACCATCGGTTTGGGCTTCGCCGTGTACGCGGCCGCCCATTGCTTCGATGATCTCCTTGAACGTCTGTTGCATGTGAGCCGCCTGGCGCGTCTCATGCTCCGACCATTTCCAGTGGAAACGCAGCACGGGAATGCCGAACTTGTCTTTCATCTGCGGGTCGATCTCGCAGTAGGAACCCTTGTTCGCGATCATTTCCCCGCGGCCATCGAAACCGACGAAGGAGCCATAGTAACGCCTGGCGTCGTCCTTGAACTTCTTGCCGTAGCTGCCCCCGGTCAACCATTCGATACCGGCCAATGTGCCTAAGTCGGGCATGCGCCGGCCGCCGCCGAACTCGATGTGGTAGCCGCGCGCAAACCCCAGCTTCCCGGCCAACTGTTCCCGGTAGAGCCACCAGGGCGCATACACGTGGCTTTCGCTCGCGCCGTCCTCGTTGAGCGGCGGAAGATTCTCGAGCAGTGGAATCTGACCTGAGAGGCTGCTGCCGACCGTATCCATTAGATAGCGGCCGACTTTACCGCTCGAGTTCGCAAGTCCGCTCGGAAAGCGGGCGGACTTCGAGTTGAGTAAGATCCGTACCGTTTCGCAGGAGCTCGCGGCGAGAACGACCACGCGCGCGGCAGCGTGGTACTGCTTGCCAGTTGTCTTATCGATGAAGCTCACGCCGCTCGCGAGCCCGTGCTTGCCGAGTGTGATCTCGTGGGCCATCGCGTCGGTGACTATATCGAGATTGCCGGTGGCGAGCGCGGGTGGCAGATGCACGGTCGTCGACTGGTAGTTCGCACGGATCGAGCAACCGCGTCCGCACGGCGTCGCCCAGATGCACGCAGCACGTCGCTGCATGTCGGCCGCGATGATCATCTGTGCCGTGGGATTACCAGGATGCAAGCGGGCAGGCGAGGTTTTGAAATCCAGCTGCCGCGTGAGCACGGCGCGGTGACCGGCGATGACCGGCACGCCGAGGCGCCGCGCGCGTTGCGCGATCAGCAGATCGCTCACAATTGGCTTCGGCGGCGGCAGCAGGCACCCCGGCGCCGAATCCGGCGTGTTCTCCAACCCGTCGTTGCTGCCGTATATACCCACCAATAGCTCAACCTTGTCGTAGTAAGGCGCAAGATCCGCGTACGACAGTGGCCAGTCAAAACCAAGGCCATCACGTGTGTGGGCCTTGAAGTCGTAGGGGCCGTTGCGCAGGGATATGCGGCCCCAATGATTCGTCCGGCCTCCGAGCATGCGCGCACGCCACCAGTCAAAGCGTCCGGCGGCGTCGTGCGTTGATTGAACGTACGGCTCGCCGGGAACTTCCCAGCCGCCGTCGATGGTTGCATCGTAGAAGCCAAAAGGCTTATTTGGTGTCGAGGCACCGCGCAGCGGCCCTTGCTCCGGAGTCTGAAACATCGGTGTTTCGGTCTCAGGCGTGTACTTGCGGCCGGCCTCGAGCATCAGGACCTTGGCGCCTTCCATGCTGAGGGTGTAAGCGCTCTGCCCACCTGCCGCCCCAGAACCCACGACGATCACGTCGTATGATTTATTTAGCGTTGCAGGGGTGAGAAAGGGCAAGGACGCTGTCTCGCAGGTGTTCGATGAGGGAATTCGTGGGACAGTTTAACGTTCCGGATCTTCCCCTGTCTCCCGCGGCGACCCGTGCGTAGTAGAGGATGCGAGCGTCGCACTCGCTGCCTTAGCGGCACCGTTGTATTGCACCCGGACTGCCTCGACTGACGCCATCAGGCAGCTCAGCGAAAGACTCGCCCGACTGATACCGGCGCGAGCCGTTTGTCCAATAGTCCATATGCCGCCCGGGCGGCGTAGCCTCGGCGGTGATAGAAAGCGTGCGCGGCGTGATTGCCCGCGGCAAGCTGCAGCTGCACGCCAGTGCACCCCGCTTCAGCAAAACCTGCCTCGGCGACCTCAAGCAGCCCTGTTGCTATCCCGTGGCGGCGCGCGTGCGGCGACACATACAATTCGTCAATCTCGGCCAAGAGCCCCTGGTATTCAAAACTGAACACAAATACGGCCAAAAGATAGCCAACTACTTTGCCGCCCTCACGAGCGACCCAGACAGCGCCCAGGTGAGATTGCGACAGCAATTGTCGAAGTAACTCAGACACGCGCGCCACTTCGAAACCGGCAAGGCCTTCAAAGCTCCAGTAGTCCCGCATCAAGGCGGCGATCTGGGGCACATCGGCGCGTGCGCCGCTCTCGATGCGGTATCCCGCGTTCATGCGGCATTAGATCATATGAGCGATCAGCTATTTTGATTTTGAGTCTGGACGGACCTGAACCCATGCGGGAGCATGATCGCTCGCCTTTGGCAGGCCCCGCACCCAGATATGTACATTGGCGTCAACTAGGTGCGCCGCTAAATCTGGACTTAGAAGCAGATGGTCGATCCGCAGACCGCAATTACGCTGCCAGTGGTTGCGAAAGTAGTCCCAAAACGTATAGATCGGCGTTTCAGGATGTCGTGTGCGCAGCGCATCCGTCCAACCCTCGGCCAGCAGGCGCTGGTATGCAGCACGCGACTCGGGCTGCAACAGGGCGTCTTTTCTCCAGGACTTCGGATCATAAATGTCGAAGTCGGTCGGCACGACATTGAAGTCACCAGCCAATATCACGGGGCGTCGGGAAGCACGCAAAGTTTTAGCATGCTTTATCAGCCGCTCGAACCAGGCGAGCTTATAGTCGAATTTCGGGCCGGGCTGCGGATTGCCGTTAGGCAGATACAGGCATCCAATCACCGCGTCACCAACGCTCGCTTCGAGATAGCGGCTGTGTGTATCGTCCGGATCGCCCGGCAGGCCGCGGCGGATTTCAACCGGATCCGCACCTTTTGCCAGTATCGCGACTCCGTTCCACGAGGACTGGCCATGCCAGATGGCGCCGTAGCCCGCCTCGCGGATAACCGCACTCGGAAAGCTGCTGTCGGGCGCCTTTAATTCCTGAAGGCATGCGACATCAGGCGCCTCGTTGGCCAACCATTCAAGAAGGTGCGCCAGCCGACTTCTAATGCCGTTGACATTGAACGTCGCAATTTTCACACCGAAACAGCACCTCCAGCACCGACTCCTTTAAATCTCTTTCCCCATTTTTTTAACCGCACAACAAGATCCATCTACTTCCCGGTGCGTCAGCGCGGCAAGCCTTACGCGCGCACCACGTAAGGATTGGCAACGCCGAGAGCGACGCGTGCCCGCGTCAAGCTACGCGGCTCCCGGACTCATCCCGCAGGACCCGAAAAGTCCGCTCGTTTTCGTGGATTCGGCCGTGAAGCCTCGGTCGCCGCAGCGGCAATGCGTATCATCGATTCCTTCTCGTCAATGTCCTCACGATAGTTCAACTCCGCACGAATGAGACTCGTGTCGAAGGCAATGTTCTGCGCAAAATTTGCTCTTGGGTCGGAAAGCGGAACATTCGGATTTGGAGGAAGATATGCGAGCCGCTCGGCCACCGTGGGTGTGATTTCTTCGCCCAGGTTGTACGTTCTCCCGCTCGCTCGGTCATTTTCCACGGCTTGCACAACCGCTTGCGCAACGTTCTCCACATAGGCATGGGTCCAGCGCCAGTCAGGGTGGTTGCGAAAGCCATAAACCGTCGCCAAATTCGCGTTGTCCTCCGGCCCGTATACTTTCGGTAAGCGCAATATCGTTGCGGGCAGCTTTGAGTCCGCCGCCATAGCCCGCTCGGCGAGAATCTTCTCATAGTAGTACTCAAGAGCAGCTCGCGGTGTCTGTTGCGTCCTGTATGGAAATAGCTTTGTTCGCAGTGGCGATGACTCCGTGAGAAGCTGGCTTTCTAGCGGCCCGTCGTCGCAACCTTTGAATATGCCGTAAGCGCGATAGACGTCACCGCTACTCAACGCCACTATCCGGCGCGCGATGCCGAGGAAGGCTTTGCGTGCGGCTTCTGCGTCGCGTTCCCCCATGGCGATCATGTGCACCACGATATCCGGCGCGAACGCCCGCAGCTCCGCGGGGATCTGAGTCACTGGTATTGCGGCGCGGCGATCCTTAAACCGGCGCACGACCGTTGGTAGCGTAACTTCGTGCGCGCCACGATAAAAAACCCCCACCTCGTGACCCACCTTGACGAGACGCCGAACTACGCGCGGTCCGATGAAGCGCGTTCCACCGATGACAAGGACGCGCATGCGACAGCCCACTCCTTGTTGCGTCTTAGATAATGGCATTTTCCGCGCAAGCAGAAGCCGGATCGAATGCCGCGGGTGGCCGCCCGCACGCGGCACGCTGGCGTCACACGCACATGAACGCAGCGTCCGGCACGGCGCGCCTGGCACGCGCCAGAACCGGCCACCCGGTCAGTGCAGGTACGCGTCCGCCTCCCGCACAAGAGCGGTCTTCTCGGCCAACTTAAAGCGCGCCGTCTCCATACCGCGCGCGACCGCCGATGACATTTCCGCCGGCACACGCGCACGCACCCAAGCTTCGAGGTCGGACAGCGGCGTGGCATTCCAATAAATTTCAGGTACGAACTGCGCAACGATCAGGGGCGCAAAAGAGACCTGTTGCGCCAGCAACTTCTCGGAATTTTTGGTAAACGTGTTCCACGCAAGCTGCGGTTGCTCTCGGGCGAGCGCGAAGATCAGCTGCAGCCGAATTGATTCCGCCTGAGGCGGGATTTCGGAGGACAGCGCGATTTGCACGGACCGCGCGGCCAGCTGCGGATCACGGACCTGCATTAGCGCCACGTAATAGCGCCTAACCTCAGCTTGCGCCGTCGCAGCCTTCGCGATCACGTGCAATTGGTCGAAGGTTGCGGCGTCCGCATAATTCGCGACTACCGACAAGATAACCGCCCGGTAGTCGGGGGCAATCGCGTTGTGGTCGATGACGAATGCCCTGAAACGCTTGCGCGCCTCGTCTATGACCGCCGGGTCGCCCCAGGTCCCGAGATCGCCGATCAGCGTTCTGCGCAATCGCTGCACACCGGGAGTTTCGCCCGGCCTTGCGTCCCAGCCCAGCCGGTCGAATGCCGGCCTAAGGATCGAGCGTCCGTAGGCAGCAAACGCATCGTGCCTCGCTGTGCCTCTTTCGGCGTACTCGATCGTCTCGAGGGCGTGGGTGATCTGCTCCCACGCACGGGTATCAAGGTCAGCGCCCATCGAGGATGCCAATGCCAAGTAGCTGGGCAATCGCGCGATTCCTGATTCGACCAGGGCCCATTGATCATCCAGCAGCGCGATCCGATCGCCGTCACGCAGGTGAGCAAAGTTCTTGCTGTTGGTCGCAAGTGTCGTGGGATCGTACACGGCGCGATAGAACCCAATCGCATCGGCATTAACGCTCAAGGGTTCGTCACAGCGACCGGCCTCGACCGACTGGTCCTCCCGGGACAGCAGGACACTCTGTGGTGTACCAGCGGCGCCGGAGCGGATCTGCAGCGGGACCTTCCAATGGGACGACGCCGCATCGGTCCCGCTCAGGAGGAAGCGCTTCTGCGAGATATGGATCGTCCGCGCGCCGGCCGCATCGCAGTGGGCGCTCACTGCAACCAGCGGAAAGCCCGCCTGCTCGGTCCACTCGGCGGCAATCGCCGCAACATCCCTGCTGCTTGCTTGGCTGAGTCCGTTCCACAGATCCGCAGTAGTCGCATTCGAAAATGCCCGCGCTTTGATGTAGCCGCGAACGCCGCTGCGGAAGATATCTGGTCCAAGGTAGGCCTCAAACATGCGCAGAATAGCTTGGCCCTTGCTATATGTGATCTGCGGATCGAAAGCATTCGTCGCCTGCAGCTCATCAGTCACATGCTGTTGGATCGCATGTGAACTAGCGCGCGCATCGGCACTCATCGCGCCTTCTTTATCGCCGTCCTGCTCTTCCCACCATTTCCAATCTGGATTGCGCTGCGCAGTTTCCTTTGCGGCCATCCAGGAGGCGAAGCTTTCGTTGAGCCAGATGTCATCCCACCACGCCATGGTGACCAGATCACCATTCCACTGGTGCGCCATTTCGTGGGCCTGTACGCTGAAGACCTGCTGCCGATCGCCGACGGTGCTGGCCGGTGTCAGTAGTAGCAGCTGCTCGTTGTAAGTGATGGCACCCCAGTTCTCCATGGCTCCCGAGAATCCACCCGGTATCGCTATCGAGTCGAGTTTGGGCAGCGGAAAACGATAACCGAAGTAATCGTTGTAGTCGGCCAGAATCTGCTGCGCGTTCGCGAGAGCTGTCTCCCCGCCACTTTCCTGACCGCGCACGGCCCAGACTGCGAACCGAATGTTGTCCGCAGTGGCGCTGATCTGCGCAAGATCGCCGGCCGTGAATTCGACCAGATATGATGGCATCTTCGGCGAACGCGCGAATGTTGTGGTCGCAAGGCTCCCGTGCACGACACGCTGAGCGATCGGCATATTCGATACCGATTGCCATGCAGCAGGGACGGTCGTTTGCAACTGAAAGGTTGCGCGAAATGCGGGCTCATCCCAGCACGGGAACATACGCCGCGCATCCGTAGCTTCCATCTGCGTCGTCAGCAGCAGCCCCTGTGCGCCAGCTTGGCCGCGATAGCTCTGGGCAAACAGCCCACGCGGCTGCTCTTCTATTTTGGCGGTATAGGCGAATGTCAGCTTATGCTGCCCGACAGGCACCGGCGCGGACAGAGTCACCGTAGTCAGTTGCTGTGCATCGTCCGAACCGACGCTCTTGACCGCCCTGCCATCCAGGCGCACTTCGCGCAAAGTTTCATTGAGCGAATTGAATTTCACGGTTGCTGCAGCGGATCTAAATTGCAGCAGCACCGACTCGTGGCCGGAGAGCGTCAGAGCCTTGGTGTCGGGTACGATGTCGATGGTGTAATCGATTGGTACGACGTCCTTCGGCAGGCGCCCGGGGGCCTTGTCGAAGGAATACGGCTCCTCGGCCCAAATCGGTACTGCAAGCATCAGACAGCAGCTGGCCAAAAAAAGGCGCCGGACGGGGTAGCTCATGATTTCTTGCTCTTGATCGGTTTGCCTGCTGCTGGGGTGCGCTCGGTCGGCCGGCGCGGCAGCTTCACCCCATCTATGATGCCTGACTGGTCCGCCACAGGCTATCGTCCCGCAGAGCCAGAATCTCCTCAAGATGGTCGTAGCTCGCGGCGACTCCCCGCTCCACGCCGGAATTGAGAACGCCGTCGCGGGCCTCTTTTGATATATAGAGGATCGTGATCGTCACCGTAGTCCTGCCGCCATGCTCGGCTAGAGCGGTCGTTGTCAGCGCCTCCCCTGGATACCACGGCTCGTCGAACAGCTCGGTGCAAACGATCCGCTCCGGCGGGGCGACCTCGCGGTACACGCCCCTCATGCCCATCTCCTTGCCGTCGGCGTGCCGCCATATGTAGCGATAGGCGCCGCCCACTCTCAAATCGATCTCGCAGACCGGCATCGACCAGCCCGGTGGGCCGAGCAGCCACCGCTTGACGAGTTCGGATTTGGTGAACGCATCAAAGACTAAGCGGCGCGGCGCGTCGAATACGCGCGTCATTACAATTTCACGATCTTCACGGGTCGTCAAGCTCAATGTCCGGCTGTCATCCGGCGTTGAATCCTTATCCCTGCTTCCGGCCACGTTTTTTCTCCTTTGACTTTGTCTCATCCAGCACCAGATCCAGCCGCTGGAAGCGGTGCTCCCATAGGCGCCGGTACCTTTCTACCCAAAGTTCAAGCTGCTTGAGCGGCTCAGGCCGCAATGCGTAGATGCGCCGCTGCGCGTCCACGCGAACGCCGACGAGTCCAGCATCATGCAGCACGCGCAGATGTTTGGAGACTTGCGGCTGGCGCAGCCCCAGCTTATCGACCAGATCCCCGACTGGCCGTGGGCCATCGAGCAACAGCTCGACAATCTGTAATCGGTTCGGCTCCGCCAGCGCTTTGAGTGTTTCTATCAAGAACCTAGTATGCCTATTGCAGCATATGCTTGTCCACCTATATATCCCCTAGTGCATATATATCTTCCTGGGAAGTAACAAGGACTACGCCGCCAGAGCTCGTTCTGTGCCAGCGGACAGGCCTTCAACAAGAGATCGCTATCCGTGCCGAGCCACCTGCGTTAACGACACGGCGCAGGGTTCAAGCTGAAGCCGCGAACGAACCGGTGCGCCAAGACAATTACCGCAGATCTCGCGGAGCCATGGACGAGATTGCGCACTTGCGCGGCTAACCTGGAGCATCCGGCGGTTTCACAGCCCCCGCCGATGGGGCTTCTGATGACGAAAAGGGCGGCCAGTTGGCCGCCCTTGAGTCCGCAGAAGAACTTCATCCGCCTTGGCGTCAATACGCGCTACTTGAAAAATCGAACAGGTCGAACAGATCACCAATGGCTGGATTATTTAGTGGCACATACGGATTGCCTTCCTCAACGATGGGGTTGGGCCAATTATCCCGGCTGCGGTAGGTAACAGGCTGCAGGCCCCAGTTCCTCTCGATGAACTTGAGGATCGATACATGATCCGAATACTCATGTGAGATGTGCCCGGCCTTGGTGAAGCGAGACACAACGATCAAGGGAATACGGGTCCCGTCGCCGAAGAAATCCAACGGCTGGACAAAACCCGAGTCGTAGTAGCCTCCGCCCTCGTCAAAGGTGATGAAAATCGCCGTGTCCTTCCAGAGCCGCGGATTGGCTTGAACCGCATCGACAATCTTTTTCGCAAAACCTTCGAAAAGATCGAGCTTCGAAGAGGACGGATGGCCATCGACGAGGCCGCTGGGCTTCACGAAGGAAACGGCCGGGAGCGTGCCGTTTGCAATGTCTGCGTACAGATCCTTGGTGTCTTGGATGTGCGCTTTACGAACGTCCGCGTTCGCCATGATAGAGGTGTCGTACTGGAACGGATTGCAGATGTTGCAGTACTCGTCGCTCTTTGCGCCGATTGCGCCATAGTTGAGCTGATAAGGGTCTGGCACGTAGTTATCCCACTGGTCACCGTAATACTTCCATGAGATGTGCTTCTCAAGAAGACTGTCGCCGATGCTGCGCGTTGCTGACGGAGGAATCGTAAACACCGTATTGTTTGTACTGGTATCCGTATAAGCGTTGTTGCCGTTTCCGAAGTAGCCCGGGTTGTAATTGTTCAACAGGTAGTAATGGCCCACTTCACAGTGCGGGTCAACGGGATGCGGTAACGACTGCAGATATTGCACGATGGCCGAGACCCCAGGTTGCGTCGGGTCGGCACAGTTGCTGTACGAGCCACCACCATAAGAGGCCGAGCCATAGGAACCGCCGCCATAACCGTCTTCCGTGTACCAATTGTTGGTCCCGGAAGCAGGATTGGGATTTTCAACCTCGTCCACGATTCCCGCATTGCCGGTGCCCGCATCGACTTCGACGTTATGCGGAGGAGTCAATGCATGCCCTTTGCCATCACTGAACCAGATCGCATCGCCGTGACCGAGCATGATGTGGTTCGCGCCCGTTCCGCCATTGACGGACTGGTGGAAGTTGTCACTCATCGCATACCGGTCCGCGAGCTCCTTGAAGTAAGGAACGTCACCGCGTTGAACGTTGTAGAAGCCGAGCGAGGTGGATCCTTCCCCGGTTGTCTTGGCCGCAGCAGAATACTCAATGCTGAAATTCGCCGGCTGTGGTAGGCCATTGGTGCCTGCCCCAACGGTTACCTCCACCCAGGAGAACAGCCCGCCGTCGCAACCGGACGGACGCTCAGGGGTGGCGTGGTCCAATCCGCAGTCTAACTGTTGCCACATCTGGTAGAACCGGTGGACGGGGCTTGCGGCATAGGAGTTGTAAGTAAAACTTCGTCCATTCGTCAATTGAAATGGCCCGGGAGGCAACGAATTGACTGCTGTGATTCGGGTGTCGGGCGTCTTGGCCGCCAGACCTGAGCCGCCGGAGACCAAATATTGATAGTAATCTGCCGGCAGCCCGTTCTCTGACTGTTCGGCGAGGGTTAGGCTGTCACCTTCGACATAGGAATCGATGGGCCCCCCCACCAGCGGAGCTGGCAGAACGCCGCTAGGAAACTGCGTCTTCGCCGGATTCAGCAGAAATGCGTCGCTGGCCGGGTCCTGGGCGGCATGTTGCTCCGCCTTGTAGAAATTTGGCCCTGGGGTACCGTCGCTGTTGACGATTCCCTCAGACAGAAGGTTCCAGATCTGCTCGCCGCCGTGCGGCACGTAGGTCGCGAAGACGTGGTCAAAGCTGCGGTTTTCACCGATGATTACAATGACGTGCTTGATGGGCGTACGGGTCTTATGGCGTGGGAATAACACGGCTGCATTTGCCAATGAGGCACCGATCGAGAACTGGAACAGCGCAACTGCGGCCAACCCCGTGCGCAGGCTAGCGAAGGTGTAAGAGGCAACATCATTTAGTTTCATACGCAGTCTCCCTAATAATTTCTCGCTATATGCTGCGTAAACTTTGTACCAACGATTTATTGCATCGGCGTGATTGTTACGTGACGATCCACCACCCGGCAAAACCGCTGGACTTGCTAAGGCAGGCCCGTCGTTTGAAGCGGCAGGGCGGCGGAAACTGTTGTGCGGCGCGCTTTTGGATTGTCCGCAGGCTCCACGCGAATGAGCCCCATCATCCCGCCATCTTCGTGCTCTAGAAGGTGGCAGTGATACACGAATGTGCCGATAGTATTCGGATCTCGAAAGTCCATGCGCAGGCGCACACTTGGATATTTCAGCATTCTGCTGTTGAAGAACGGAACGTTGACGGTGTCTCGCAGAAAAGTTTCATTGACCGCGATGCCGGACCAGTCCAATAGGAGAAAATGAATCTGATGAATATGAAACGCGTGTAATTCCGTGGAACGGTTCTCGATGATCCAGTCCTCGACGTCGCCCTGCTTTACGACAATGTTCGGCACGGTTGACATGGGATCAAACGGAGCGGCCGTTTGGCCGTCGACCGTAATATAAAAAGTGGTGGCGCTGTTGGGATTACCCGGATCCTCCAGCCTTTCGGAAAAATACAACCGCCTCACGCGCGCCGGGGTGACGCTACCGAGCCAGGGCAGACCGGGCGGCGGCAGCGGCTTGGGTGCCGAGGACAAGGTTGAACGCGGCTCTGGCGCGTCTTCTGCGGCAACGATCGATGCAAGAGTCCGGTTCGGATCGTTCTCTCCGCCTTGTCCAGTATCGACCGTGCGCGTCACGAGCAGGCCCGGTGCTCCGGCGCCGGGGCCAGTGATGATGAATTCCACGCGCGCGCCCGGCGGCAGGCCGATGTGGTCGCGCCATTCGGTTGCGGGTCCGGAGCTGCCGCTTGCGTTTATGGGGACACCATCGATGGCGACGATGCCAAGCTGCTGCGCACTGCGCCCGAAAAGCACCGCTAGGTTCAGATAGGTGATCGCCGATGCATTCACGACACGCCAAAGTTGCCGCTCTCCGGGTCGCATGCTGATCCGTGCGGGCGGGTAGTCCGGATATGGCACGGGAACGAAGTTGACCGACAGATCCTTCGCGGGCTGCCCAAATCCCGTGCCGTTATTTGCCGAATCTCCGTCCCGGTCTATCAACATTCTGGGAACAACAGGCTCCGACTTTGAAGGCGGCGCGCCGGGGTTCAAAAGATCCTGATCGCGGATTACGATCACGCGCTCGGGCAGACCCGCAACTTCACGATTGGCGCGTTCAATACCCTCGATAATAAGTGCGCCCGAGGCTCCCCCTAACACCTGGGCTTTGCTAAAGCCATGAATGTGGGGGTGGTACCAATATAGGCCCGGTGGCTCATCCAGCGGAATGCGAAACCGGTATTCGAAGGGCGGATCGCCCGGCTGAATCGAAGTCTTCAAAACGTCGTCCTGATGACAAACCGGCGGCACGGTTAGGCCATGAAAGTGCAGATTTGTCGACGTAGGCGTCATCGCACTACTCGTGCATGGATCGGACCGCGGTTCCGACGTCGCGTCCGTGTGCGACTGCTTAGAATCTGCGACGGCAGGTTCGAAATCAGTCAGATCGTTCTTGAGATCCAACACCAGCAGCTCGCCGGGCTTTAGTCGCAAGGTCGGTGATTGAGAGCCGTCAGCGAGCAGGTAACAGTAGCGGGTCGAGCCGTCCTTCTCCTTGTCATTGTGGATGCTCAATGCAAGCGTCAAGACACCGTTGTGGCTTCGCAGGTCTTCCGGTTCCGGCACCGCACTCCCAGGCGCCGGACGAGGACACACAGTGTGTGAAGGTTCTTGGGCGTAGGCTGCGCCCTGTGACCCAATCTGCGCAGCTAGGACGATCAGACTGCAGCGCAAGACATTCGCCACGAAACGCATGAAACCACGACGCAGTGGAACTAGTGAAAGAGACTTGAGATCCAGAAGTCCCTGATTCAATTACGCAAACCCGCCGCAGTTTCGCCGCCGCAGGCTGCAGGCGCTAGATTACTTGGTGATCGTTACCGGCAGGTGACACCCGGTCGATCCAATTTTTTCGGTAGCCGCAAAATGCCACAGAGCTCGATGCTCGTGCGCAGCTTCGGGCATTGCATGGTGAGGGCTCTTCCGGAGACTTGAGTGCGGATAAAAGACACATTTCGTTCGCTTACGAGCTTCAACTACCGGATGTGGGCTGCTGGGGCGATCGTGTCCAATATCGGTACATGGATGCAACGCATCGCCCAAGACTGGTTGGTGCTCACCCAGCTGACCCACAAGAATGCGACAGCCGTGGGTGTGGTCATGGCGCTGCAGTTCGGGCCCCAGGTTCTGCTCCTGCCGTTAACTGGATTTGCAGCCGATCACTTCAACCTGCGCAAGCTACTGATCGCCACGCAAGCGGCCATGGGAGCGCTCGCCCTTGGACTAGGTATTTTCACCATCACCGGGTTCGTCATGTTATGGCACGTGTATGTATTTGCATTCTTGCTCGGCTGCGTCACGGCGTTCGACGCACCGGCGCGTCAGACGTTCGTCTCGGAGCTTGTCGGAGAAGATCGCTTGTCGAATGCAGTGGCGCTTAATTCCACATCGTTCAACGCCGCGCGGATGATCGGTCCGGCCATCGCCGGTGTCCTCATCGCCTCGGTGGGCTCGGGGTGGGTATTCCTGATAAACGCAGCATCCTTTGTTGCCGTACTGTGCTCGTTGAGTCTCCTGCGCGTCGCGGAACTTCATCGGAAGAGCGGAACTGCGCGAACCCGAGGGAGATTCGCCGAAGGCTTTCGCTATGTCTGGAAACGACCTGACCTGAAAGCTGCCCTTTTCATGCTTTTTTTGATCGGAACGTTTGGGCTCAACTTCCCGATCTTTATATCAACGATGTCTGTCACCGTCTTCCATGGCGGCGCGGGTCAATACGGCATTCTGACGTCGACCATGGCGGTCGGTTCTGTCACCGGGGCGCTACTGGCTGCTAGTAGGGCGAAACCCCACATCACGCTGCTGCTCGTTAGCGCAGCAGTCTTCGGATTCGCCTGCGCGCTTGCTGCGATCGTGCCCGACTTCAGGCTGTTTGGCGTCGCTCTGATCATCACCGGGATATCAATTCAGACTTTCACCACATCGACAAATGGCTTGGTGCAACTCTCCACCGAGCCCGCGGTGCGCGGGCGCGTCGTGGCCATCCTCCTCGCCATAGCCTTGGGCGGCACGCCGATTGGGGCGCCGATAGTGGGTTGGGTTGCGGATACGTTTGGTCCGCGCTGGGCGCTTGGCGTCGGCGCCGTCTCAGGCTTCGCTGCAGCGATCGTCGGCACACATTACCTGGTCAAGTACCGTCGCCTGCGCGTGCGCATCGTAGCTGGACGCATCCGCGTCACCCTTGACACCACTGATTCTTAAGGTTTGAGCCGGCAATTCTGCCGCAACTGCTCTCCCCGCCCATACCAGCGCTAACGCCCTAGATGCACCGTCATAATCCGGTCGAGCCCGAATCATGTTTGGGAGCGCCGGCCGCGGCAATGAGAATTCGTGCTCAGTGCTTTTGCGTACGCACCACGCCCACCGGCAACGATTTGATCTTCTTCATTTCGGGACTCTCGAATCGCCCGGGATCCCGTATGTAGTCGAGGACCATATCGAGCGCGTCATGCCCCCAAAAGACTTCATCGCCAATTACAAACGTTGGCACACCAAAAACACCTCGCTCGATCGCCCATTCCGTGTTCGCGCGGAGCTTGTCCTTGACGGCCGCATCGTTCAGTACGCGCTCGGGATCGGCCACGTTAAGCTTTTGCGCGAGCTCCGCAATGCTGGCGGTGTCTGTGACGTCGCGGCCGTGCAGGAACACAGCGTCAAAGACCGTCTCGACCGCCCGCCGATCGCTGCCGGCTGCAATGATCAGCCGCAGTGCGCGCAGCGGATTGAAGGGATGCGCTGGCGGCATACGCATCGGGATGCCGAGCGTCATCGCGCGCCACAGGACGAAGCGATAGGTAAATTGGCGCTTCGCTTCGATTTCGGCATTGCCAACTTGCCCGTAGTGATTCAGGAGCGCGGCAAACAACACCGGGACGAATTGGACTTCGATACCCGCAGGAAGTCGCGACAGCTCCTTGAAACTTAGATAGGCAAATGGAGATATGACGTCAAATACCCAGGATATCCTCACAAGATATACTCCCGTGTTGGTCGTCAGAATATGCAGCGCCGCACATCGGCACGCGCGCTACCCGGTTGCTGTGCGCGCCATCGCATCATCCAAGCACTTCACCAGTGTATCCGCATCTTGTGCATTGAACGGCATCGGCGGACGGATCTTGAGAACGTTATGGAACGGCCCATCAGTGCCGATCAGAACTCCTGCTTCGCGCATCCGGTTAATGATTTCGCTCGCTTCATGCGTGGCCGGTTCCAGCGTGTTGCGATCGCGGACGAGCTCGACGCCCAGATAGAGTCCGGATCCACGCACGTCTCCAATCAATGCGTGGCGATCCATCAGCGAATGAAGCCTGTGGAGCAGGTGCGAACCGACGCTTCGGGCGTGCGCCTGCAGGTTCTCCCTGTGCATAATTTCGAGCACGGCGACTCCTACAGTGCACGCGACTGTACTTCCGCCGAAAGTGCTGAAGAATTCCAGCCCATTGTCGAAGGACGCCGCGATCTCGCTCGTGGTGACGACCGCTCCAAGCGGATAACCGTTGCCGATGGGCTTGCCGAGCACGACGATGTCGGGGACGACGCGCTGCTGCTCAAAGCCGTAGAAATAGTTCCCGAGCCGGCCGTACGCAGTTTGCACTTCATCGGCTATGCATACGCCTCCTGCTGCGCGGACCATGGCGTACACTGCCGCCAAATAGCCCTCGGGAAACAAGATCTGCCCGCCGACGCTGGGGCAGCTCTCGGCGATATATCCGCAAAGCGCCTTGCGGTGCGACTGCAGTTGCGCGATGCACTCGCCCACGGCTTGAGCATACTTGTCGCCAGCGTGCGGATCAGTGGATTTGTGCGCCCCCCTGTATACATCAGGAAGTGGTGCGATGTGGACCCAAGACGGCCGTGCGGATCCTGCGTCGTCGGCCTTGTAGGGGCTGATATCCGTCAATGTCGTGGTGTTGCCGTGGTAGGCGGCATCAAGCACGATGAGATCTGTCGACTGCGTATGCGCGCGCGCAAGCCGCAAGGCGAGCTCGTTCGCCTCGCTTCCTGAGTTCACGAAGAAGCACACCTTAAGCGGCTCAGGCAGCGTCGATGTAAGGCTGTCGGCGAATTGTTCCAGGCTCTCGTGCAGATAACGCGTGTTGGTGTTGAGGAGCGCCAGCTGTTCGGTGGCCGCGCGCACGACTTCCGGATGGCAATGCCCTACGTGTGGCACATTGTTGTAGCCGTCTAGATAACGCCTGCCGGTCTGATCGAAAAGATACTGCATGGTCCCGCGCACGAGGTGCAGTGCCTGACGATAGCTCAAGATCACGCTGGGGCCGATCAGTCTGCGACGGGCGGCTAGAAGTGCGTGTGTGGACTCCACATTGACACTCATAAAGTCTCGGTGGCGCGATGAAACAGGTTGTGCACGGTAGCCTCCGGTATCGCGACCAGGTGCTGCAATAACATCCAAGCCGGCCCTGCCGTCACGAGTTGATACGCATCGCCGCGCTTCACCTGCGCATTGTACGCCGCGTAACACAGACTCATGCACAGGCGTGCCGTCATGAGAGGGTACAGCGCTGCGATTTCGCACTCGGTCAGGGTAAATCGAGCGTGGTAGGCTCGGATAATAGGGACCGCGGCGCTCAGCGGATCCGGCTGATCAAGCAGCGCGTAGGCAAGTGCAATAGCCAGATCACAAACGACGGCCGAATAGACCATGTCGCCGAAATCGAGTAAGCCGACCGCGCGCCCTGCCCTTACCAGCACATTGTAATCGTTGGCGTCGCCATGGATGAGGCTGTGACGCAAGGCTTTCCACTCGACGCCCTCCCATGAATGCATGATCTGTCGCACGATCGGCTGCTGTTCAGACGTCAATAGTGATAGGTGCGTAAGCGCCAGATCTGCGCGCTTTACGTCCCAGTACAGCTCGCGATGCATCGCCGGATGTGAGAATTCCTGCAGTGCCTCGTCGAGTTCGGCCAGTACCGCACCCAACGAAGCGAGTAACGCAGGACCGTGCGGCAACGCGCGGACGAAAACTTCTCCCTCAACCCAGGTCAAGAGCCGCATGAAATACGGTTTGCCCTGCGCGCTCCTGATCGTCGCCAGCTCCTCGCCCGAGAATGTCGGAATCAGCCGCGCGAGAGCGAGGCCCGGGGCACGCCGCGCCACATGCGCAAGCGCCGCGTTTTGCAGCCCAAGAACCGACCGGTCTTCATCGGCGTTGGCGATTTTCAGGACATATTTCTCGCCCGCGGCAGTCTCCAAGGCGAAGTTCTGATCGCGCTCGCTCGGAAGCATGGAGGCCGCAACGCCGAGGCCGTAAATATCGCGCGCGAAACGTACTGCATCTGCAATCGCGAATTTAGGGGTCATATCAGAGGTCACAGGCCTCTCGTGCGAATTTCAGGGAGAGTTGGGAGAAGATAAGTCGAGGACGCCTGGCTTTCGATAAAGTCGGAAAACGTGCAAGTTGCAAGGAACGCCGGTAACAATGGAAGCCACCACTGGCAGAACGTAAGCGACTCAAGCTCATAGGCCATTGACTCGTCAGACGAGCCTTTCGTCGTCTGTGAGATACTACTCGTTCGAGGAAGCAAGGCTCGCCGAGGCCAGCGTTATCTCTGTATCTAGGCGCATTACGCAACGTCGTCAACATGTGGCGTGTCCATTTTCGTCTATGAAATGAGCCGGAAATGTCCCTGCGTCTTCAGGTATCAGTGTGCTGTATGCGATGATCGCGCGCTAGTGCAGCGGCCGTTGCTCGAATGCCGCGCGGCGTGCCTCAGCAGTAGCCGCAATTCGTGCCCATGATTTCACATCCTGAAAAGCTCAGTCCGACCAGACCGGAGACTGCATGAAGACAACGCCATGGCTCCCATTCCTGCCGGCTTTTGCGCTCGCGGTAGGCGCGCCGGCGCTGGCGCAAATGAAGACACAGAATGTCGTACTGATCGTCAGTGATGGTCTGCGCTGGCAGGAGATCTTCAACGGCGCCGATCCTGCGCTTCTCAACGAGGAACACGGCGGCATCTGGGCGAGCGAGGCGAGTCTTCGGCAGCGCTTCTGGAACGACGATGTCAGTGTGCGCCGCCGGCTGCTGTTTCCATTCCTCTGGGACGTGGTTGCCAAGCAGGGCCAGCTCTTCGGCAACCAATCCAAAGGCAGCATAGCCCGGGTCACAAACGGGTTTGCCTTCTCCTATCCGGGCTACAACGAAATGCTGACTGGGCATGCGGACCCGCGCATCAACAGTAACGAGTATGGCCCGAATCCCAACGTCAGCGTTTACGAGTGGCTGAACCGGGCGCCCGAACTGCACGGACGGGTGGCCGCGTTCGCGTCCTGGCACGCCTTCACGGACATCTTCAACGAGCCGCGCAGCCACCTCGTACTGCAGGCCGGATCGGCGCGCCCGCCCGGGGACCGCTCCGGCCCGCGCGAAGCGCTGCTGAAGCAGCTTTACGAACAAACGACCGAGCTCGAGCCGGGCGACGTCTGGGACGCCTTCCTGCAGATCCCGCTCATCGAGTACGTAAAAACAGCGCAGCCACGCGTGCTGTTCGTCGGCTACGGCGAGACTGACTGGTGGGCGCACATAGGCCACTATGACCTCGTGCTCGAAAGCGCTCATCACATGGACGCTGACGTGCGCGAGCTCTGGGAGACGATGCAGGCCTTGCCCGAGTACCGTGGACGGACTACCTTCATCATCACCTGCGATCATGGTCGCGGCAGCGGTCTCGAGGAGTGGAAGGAGCACGGTGTCGCCCAGCACGGCTCCGAGAACATATGGATAGCGGTCATCGGTCCGGACACACCCCCGCTCGGCGAGCGCTCCGGCCCACCGGCCGTTACTCAGGCGCAGATTGCCGCCACTGTCGCCGCGTTCCTCGGTCGCGACTTCCGTACGGCGGTGCCAGAAGCTGCCCCGGCATTGCCGGTGCTGGGCGCGCCTCAGCCGGTGCATAATCGGCGGCCTAAATAGGCGGGACGCGCCATCATGGACATCGATCTGTCGCAGATCGCATATGCACCGACGACCGGCGTGCGGCGCATGCATGAAACCCCGCTCATTGCCGCGACCGAGACTAGTCTCAGCGGTTATGGCTGCCTTGTGGATGACCCCAAGACCTTCCCGATCGAGATCGTCCGCTGGCCAGCTCAAGGCTGGCGTCCAGTCGATGAGAATTCCGGCAATCAGGGCGGGATAGCCGAAGGTGTGTTTGAGTTTTGCTGGAAGGGAGAGACGCTGTACGCTCGAAACAACGCGGTGGGCGACAGCTACCTATTCGGCTGGAGCAACTGGCCGGAAGAGGCGGCGAAGAGCACCCCGGGCAGGCTGCGCGAACGCGCTCTAATCTGGCGCGCCAATTATCACCCGGACGGCGGCCAGCTTTTCTATCCGCTTAACGGTCACAGTTTCGTGGTGCCGCTGGCGCTGCCTGGGGACGATGTAACGCCGGCGCAGTTCGTCAGTTTCTGGTGCGCCGGTGACCGTGGTCTTTATCTGCATCCAAACGTGTGGCACGGGGCGATCGTGCCGCTGGACGACGAGGCGGAGTTCCTCGACCGCCAGGGCCGCGTTCATGCCCGCGTCTCCATCGATTTCGTGAAGGAATTCGGCTGCTACCTCGCGGCTCCGCTGCGACGCCTGTCTTCCCACGTTGCGGTCAAGCGGAAAACTTGAGTTCGCATATCAAGTAGAAGCATGTGGAGTGTGCCGACGACTGTGAGCCGGTTGGCAATACCGATTAGGCAAGCCGACCGGCCGGCTCGTCGCGCAGGGTCGGTCGAATATGCAGATTGCGCATCGGACACACGCTTCCCGTACAAGATCGATCATGTACATGACCGTTCTTGCGATTGGCGCGCTCATGCTGCCGATCATGCGCTTGCAATCGCAACCCGCCACGCCTGTTGATGGCCCAGCCGGATACGACATCGCGTGCTCGATTCAGATGTCAAAGAGGTTCCGCGCTTGTGACGAACTTCCGTCGGGCCGCTCCTGCGATTCCGAATCCAACTACGCCTCGCAGCCGTCGAAGGAAACTACAGCCATAACGTTCGTTAATCGCAGCGATGAGCCGGTAAAGATCTACTGGCTGAGCTTTCGGGGAGAACGAAAGCTATACCAATACCTGCCGCCAAGCGCTCGCCACACGCAGCAAACGTTCATCGGACACAACTGGCTGGCCACGAATCTAGCGGAACAGTGCATCGGAATATTTAACGCCGCCCCTCAGTCGATCGCATTTTTCTAGGATCCTTGGGCTTGCCGGAGGCCGCCCCTCCGGAACCGGGTCCAGTTCCAGGATGTCCTTGAGTTTTTCCCGGTAATCTCGCTTCTCGCCACCGTCGTAATCGGCCGGCGTTGCCCTCGAGCGGCTGCAGAGTGCGGAATGGGTCCTGAGCGACTAGAATCTTCGTAACGAAGATCGAGAACACTGGGGGGCTCCGTGGGGAATTCGCGACGCGTACGCTACAGCGCTTTGGCAGCGAGCCTCACACTACTTGGCGGCGGCGCCGCACTGGCTGACCCACCTGCCGGCTCAGATGCCGGCGCGTCGGCGAGCGATGCACCGAAGTCCCTCCCCGAGGGCAGTGTTTTCCTATCGCTGCAACAGTCGTTCAAGGAGAACCCCGATTCCCTGGCGGTGCGCGGCCATTTCGAGCTGGGATCGCCGCCCAAAGTCCGTCGATACTTTTGCTTGGTAAACACAAAAACGGGCAAGCCAGAAGCTTACGGTGTATTGGGCGAACTCGCCCCACGCAAGGACGGCATGACCGGCATCAAGAATATTGCCGTCTCGCTCTACAGCTGTTCCGACGCCCAACAGCAAGGGATGCTGGTCACGAGCGGATATGTGTTGCTTGGAGCCGCCGCCAGCGCGCCGCCACCCGCAGCTCCCACACAGAAGGCGGCGCAGACCTCAACGCCGCCACCCGCGCCCGTGGTCAGCAAGATCAAACTATCACTTGAGCAGATTGACATTGCCGGCGTGAAACTGGGAATGTCGCCCGATGAAGTGCGCGCGGTGCTCAAGTCCAAGAAGCTGCTTGACTACGATGAGTCAGCAGAAACACTGAGTTATCTGGACCCGGTCAAGAGCGTCATGCAGCCGATACCAAACGGGCGTTTTGTGAATGTCATTGCGGCGTGGTCTCCGGCGCCGCTCTCATCGGCTGGCGACACGTTTCAAGTGGACGGGGAGTCCTTCGAAGTCATGTTCACGCCCGTGCCCGGCAAGGAGCGTGCGATGGCAATTGTCCACTCAGTCGGATACTCGCCCGCAAACGCCACGCGCGAGACCGCCCTCGAGACTGGTCTGGTTAATAAATACGGCGGCTTTGGCGAATCCAGCGACCTGCCGGAGTCGCCCACGTGGCGCGTTCAAAGCGGCGGTAATGTACTGGTCGGTGATCCGTGCAACGGTCATGGAATATTTGGAGGGCTCGGTGGTCTCAACGTCGCAAAAACGGGACGGGAGAATCTTGCCCTGAAAAAGACGCCCGACGACTTCAAAACCCAGATCGACCACTGCGGAGTTGCGCTCATAACCGAAGACCATTTCACAGCCAATGGCGGGGCACTGCGTGCCGACCGCCTCGTCACGCGATTCACAGTGACCGCGTACAGCCCCGCGATTGCATCCGAGGGTGCCAAGACAGCAACGGGGCTGATTCAGGCGGCCGGCGGAAGCGTCAAAAAATCCGATCTGCCACAAGGAAAGGATCAGCCCGCGTCCAAGCTTTAACCCGCTGCGCGCTGGTTCGCGACCCGATGCTGTGGACAGGTTGTTGCCAATGCGGCGGCGTATCCTTAACGCGATGTGCGCTGGCGCACGAATGCGGGGATTCACGCTGAGGCAAAGCGCTCATCGCGGTTCGGTGGTATGGCCTAAATCAATCAGCTCGAGCGTGAGCCGGTTGCGCTGTCATTGCCCGGCTTGTTGGCCCGACGGTCCCGCAGCAGGGTGTAGAGACCGATGCAGAGCCACACAACGTTCAGTGCGGCAGACGGCAGTGCGCCATTCCATCCGCTGTTCACAACCAACCCCGCCGCCGCCGCGATGTTCATAAGTTGATAAAGCGCGGACCGCGCCTCGAGCTTTCCCGCTGAGATCAATGCATACGCTGCCAGGATCAGGAGCGCCCCAATCCAACCCATCGCCTCGATCCACACATTCATTGACGCACCATGTCGCTAAGTTTCAGCGGCGCCACCGCGTAGGGCGCCGGCGGCGCCCAAGCTTCTAGATGTGAGGTAGGCACGGCGGCAGCGCAACAGGATTGCAGTTGCTGCGGCGCCGATGCTGCAAGCGTCTCACTTCGACGGGAGTGCTCGCATCGCTCTGGCCATCCTGTGAAACGGGTCACGACACCAAACAGACCATCGTGACTTGATCTATGTGTGTCCAGGAATGATGCCCTTGTACAGGCGCCGATGCGAATCAAAGTCATCGACTTCAACGAATTCAAAACCCGCAAGGCAGCTGAGAAGCGGGACGCCTTTCCTGTGCCCACGTCAACCCGCAGATCGTACACGTGCATCATGAACCGATTGGTCCTCAATCCTGACACCAGCGACTGTGGTTGCGTCAACGGACAAGCAAGATGGTTTCAAACATGAACGACCTGCTTGTCGGCTCGTTCCGGTGCTAACGAGTTCAGCAAATAAGGTCCCACCGACAAGTTGCACGCGTAAGCGCGTAATCATTGGCGCACGGTGCAGCTCGAACGCATTCCCCTTGCTCGTCAGGGGCACCTTAGGAGAGCTTTGATTTTGTTAGTAAAATCAGCCCCGGCGGTCGGAAAATGCCATCAGTTGGGAGTACACGCAGCATGATTCTGAAGCCTGCGTTTCTGGTTCAGATCGTCGTCGCGTCCGGCGCGCACTAAAGCTTGCCGGATGTGACCAGAGCTCGTATTCGATCCAATGCCCCGATGTCGTCGACGGTTCCCAGATCGCCCGGATCGCCTTCTTCGCATAACGCTTGAATCACGCGCCGCAGGATCTTCCCCGATCGAGTTTTTGGCAATACGGCGACAAAATGCACCACTGCGGGTCGCGCAATGCCTCCCAAGTGCTGCTCGACGACCCGTAGAACTTCCTTGCGCAACTGCTGCTGAGCATCGCTGGTGGCCATCGCGACGTGGTCCTTTGCAACGACGAATGCATACGGGACTTGGCCCTTGACGGAGTCGAACACACCAACCACGGCAACCTCGGCAATGCCCTTGTGCGCCTGCATCGCCTCTTCAATTTCGCGCGTACCAATCCGATGTCCCGCAACATTGATGACATCGTCTGTGCGGCCCAAAAGAAAGTAGTAGCCCTCCGCGTCGCGCATCGCCAGATCAAAAGTCGAGTAGGTCTGGCGGCCATCGAAAGTTGAAAAATACGCCTCGACAAATCGCGCGTCATCGTTCCAAAGCGTAGTGAGACACCCGGGCGGCAGTGGTGGCTCGATCCCGACGACTCCACGCCCCGCGCCCTCCACGTCACGACCGGTGACGGGATCAATCAGGCGCACGTCATACCCATAGACGGGAAACGACGCGCTGCCGAATTTGCGGGTCGTCTCTTCGATGCCCGGCTGTGCCGATATGATCGGCCAGCCCGTCTCGGTCTGCCAAAAATTATCGATGATTGGAATTCCCAGACTGCCTGATGCCCAGCGCGCTGTGGGTTCATCGAGAGGCTCTCCGGCAAGAAACAGATAACGCACGGACGAGACGTCGTGCCTGGTCATGTATTGCGACTCGTAGCGCTTCAGCACGCGCAAGGCTGTCGGAGAGGTGAACATCACCGATACGCGGTAGGTCTCGACAATCTTCCACCAGATCGCGGGATCCGGGTTTACCGGAAGGCCCTCGTACATAATGGTGGACGACCCGTTGATGAGGGGGCCATAGACGATATAGGAGTGCCCAACGACCCAGCCCACATCACTGGTCGTGAACATCGTCTCACCCGGCGCCAGGGCGAATACCCGCCGCATCGACGCGGCCATGGCCACGGCATAGCCTCCCGTGTCACGCTGAACTCCCTTGGCCTTTCCCGTGGTGCCGGACGTGTACAGGATGTAGGACGGCTCCG
>Ga0302324_100004289_pt1 | contig 31599 bp, 33 predicted proteins | sample Palsa_T0_1_FD_201949 | JGI IMG/M metagenome (GOLD analysis project Ga0302324, IMG submission 201949) | Peat permafrost microbial communities from Stordalen Mire near Abisko, Sweden - Palsa_T0_1 | ecosystem: Environmental > Terrestrial > Soil > Palsa > Peat permafrost | place: Sweden: Abisko... | reverse complement strand
GCGACGACGTCGTCGGCGAGCGTGCCGCGGTACCCGGAGGCGCTTGCATCGGCACGCGGCACGAGTGCCGAGGTACTCGGCAGGAGCGACGAGGTCGTCGGCGAGGGTGCCGCGGTACCCGGAGGCGCTTGCATCGGCACGCGGCACGAGTGTCGAGGTTCTCGGCGCTCGTTCCCTGGTTCTCGGAGCTCGTTCCCTGGTTCTCCGCTCTCGTGCCGCGCCCATCTGCGCCAACGTCTTGTAATCATTGATTTGTGCCGCTGACGCGGATGACCAGCTTTGCGATGCCCGTCTTTCCGCAGAAGACCACGAGCTCGCCGCCGGGTGTCGCGCCGTTCTTCCAAGCGTACGGCGCAATGGCGCGCTCGTCGTCTTCGAGGATGCGGCCGATACTGAGCTCGTCGGAGGGCGGCTCCGCGTGGATGGCAGCCACGATCGCCGCGCGGCCAATGAACGGCCCGACGGCGATGCCCTCGAAGCGCATCTCCGCGTCTTCGTCGAAGACGCCAGCGAGAGCCTTGTTGGATCCCTCGCGCACGACCGCGTTGTGCTCCGCCACGTACCGTCGCAAGAGGTCCGCGGGCCTCACGGGGTCGCGGACGGCGCGCGGGACGTGAGCACGAGCGTCGCGGCGCCCGACTCCTTCGCGCCTTCTACGTACGTCACGCGAACGGCACACCCCTCGAGGATCCACGGGCTCGCGGCGACGTTCCCCTCGCGGAAGTTGATGGGCCTCACGTCGGTGCACGGGATGTCTTTCTTCGCGCTCTCCACGAGCGCCTCGCTCCATTTGGCGTACGTCTGACCGTTCGTCGCCCGGGCATCGGAGGAGACGGTTCCGCATGCCAGCTGCGTGTGACTGTGGCGAGCGTTGCCTGGCGAGCTCGTGCACGGCACGAACGTGGTCTTCCCGCAACCTACGACCTTGAAGCACTGATGATCGGCATCGGCGCTCGCCGTCGAGCACGCGCTCATCGAATCCAGTTGGACGACGGAGACGTCGTCGCACCCCCACGCTTGGGCAGCTTGCTGCGTGATGCCCGTCGTGTCGGCGAAGCACGCGCTCGCGAAGGCGACAAACATGCCGAGGAGCGTGAGGCGCGCTTCGAAGGTGCCCATCAGTTGCCCACGAAGCCGAACCACATGTTCCAAGTCTTGCTGTCGCGCGTCGAGTACAAGAAGAACTCCGTTCCCTCGAACGTCGTGCCGTTCGCGATGCGTGTGATGGTGAGGTGGAGCGTGTCCCCGTTGTTGCCGTATTGCGTGTCCCACGTGAACGTCAGCTCCGTGGGGTTGGCCGTCCCGTAGTTGGAATCGACGGCTTCGACACTCCACTGCGTCGTCGGGGCGTCGGAGAAGACCTGAACGTCGATGGTCGCGCTTTGCCCGAGTGGGACTTGGATCCCTTTCGTCGGGACGAGCTGGCCGTAGTAGTCGAGCATCACCGTGTCGGTGAGCACGGGGCCGGCGTTGTAATAGGGCGTACTGAGAACGGGCACGCACGGATCGTGGCCCGCCAGCGCGGATGCATTCGACCACGGCCGCTGCACCATGAATGATCCCACGAGGCGCTCGAAGCTCTGCGGCTCGTACGCGCACAAATCACCGATCTCGCCGAGAGGGCGGATGTTCCACACCATGTGATCGGTGTCGACGGAGACCCAAGCGGGGTTCGTTCCGACGAGCGGATCCGTCGACGCCTCCATCATCTCGTGCGACAGCGGACCCGTCAGCGCGTCGAGCCCCGTGAGTTGCCCGAACATCGCGCAGCGCGGGAGCACCGCGTAGACGATGCTCGCGTTCGTCGTGCTCTTCGCCTCGTCGTGGTAGCCGCCGTAGTCGGTGCAGCTCGTGCCGAGCTCGGTGTCGCTGATGGTGGTCGCGGACGGGTAGAAGATCGTATAAATGTTGTTGAGCGCGACGGCCGGGAACTCGGGGTGCGTCCCGTCGAGGTAGCTCACGAGCCACGCCTCGATCTGCGCCGTCGTCGTCGTGACCGGCGGAGTGTCGGTGACGACGATCGACGTCCCAATCGTCAGCGGACCCGCCATGTACTCCGAGGTCGCCGAACCCCAGAACGTCGACGCCGCGAGCTGCCCGAGGAACGTCTCGATGTTCGATTGATCGGGGTCGGTCGGAAAGAAGATCGGAATGACCGTCGGCGCCGTGAGGACGGGCCCACCGTTGTTCTGGACTTGAGGCACGTCGGGGTGCGGACCGGGGTAACCCGCATCGATCACGCTCACATCGGCTTCTGCCGGCGCGGCTTCGACGACGACTTGGTCCGCGACGCCAGCGTCGGCGGGCGACCCTGCATCGTTCGATGGCTCAGACGCGGCGCTGCAAGCGGCGACCATCGCGGCGCCGAGGAACGCGAACGTCGGGCGCGAGAGCATCTATGGATACTACCGCATCATCGAGCTGATAGGCTCCGGTGCCATGCGTTGGGTCATCGTGGCGCTCCTGCTCGTGTCGTGCCGCAATCACGACAAGAGCGATCGTGACACGAAGGGGCGTTCGAGCGCCGTGATCGGCGGCAACACATCCACGGCCACCGCCGGTACGCCGTTAGCCGAAGCCGGGATCCCACGGGATCCCGCGAGCGTCGAGCTCGGATCGCTGTGGCTCACGTGGACGGGCAAGATCCGCGAATCGACGGGGAAGGCTCCCCCCGTCGGCACATCTTGCACTCTCAACGCCCATGCCCGCAGCGCGACGCCCGACACCGTCGGTCAGGATCAGCTCAACGTGATGTGCGGCATCCAGATGCTCTACGACGAGCACGCAACGTACACTGGGCAGCAAGCGTGGGAGTACCTCCTGACGGAGACCCCCGTCGCTGATCAGGTGTCCGTCTACGCGTATCGGCTTCACGCCAGCGACGTGGGCGTACGGACTGGCGATCGCAACCAGCTCACGGTGAGCACGAAGGAAAAGGAGCTCATCGTCTTTCGTGACATCGCGCCCACGTTTCGCGTGAAGATCGACGTCGACCCAAGCACCCCACCGCGAGCGGGCAAGCCCATCTTCGAGAAGAACATCCCGCCGTTCGACGTCGTCGTGAAGTCGACCGCCACCCTCACCTCGTCGAAGGGGACGCTGCCGTTCACCGGCAAGACGTGTGAGCTCCGCATCTCGCCGGGCTGGAGGGACTCCAACTGCCAGGTCCGACTCGAATGCAACAAGAAGCTCGTCTACGGCGTGGGCAACGTTGGCGGCTGGAACTATTGCGCGCTGGCGAACAGCGTGCCCGTGTCGTTTTCGGACACGAAGCCAACGACGAAAGACAACGATCCGGAGCTGACGGTCGACTTGAACGCGAAGACCGCCGTGTTCGCAGATGAGCTTGCCAACGGGTCGACGTACAGTGCGACGTTCACCCTCGAATGATGAATGGGAAGGCGCTCATGAAACGCTTGGTCGTGCTCGTCTTTGCCGCGCTCGCCGCGTGCAACAAACCGGACCCGGTGTCGACTGCGCCAGAAGCAGCGGCGGAAGCACCGAAGGTCCCTTTCACGGGGACGCTGACGGGCGAGCGCATCATGGCATCGAAAGGTCTCGTGCAACCGCTCGAGTCCTGGGATGGCGCGAAGGCGAAGCTCGAAGCGCAGATGGGCAAGGCCACGCTCGTCAAAGACAAGCAGCACACGTGGGCGGTCTCACAAGGCGATGACTGCTGGTACGTCCAGGTCGAGAAGCAAGACGACGGCAAGGTGGGCTCCGTGACGTACCCGATGAAGGTGTCGAAGGGCGGCGCGCTTGTGAACTGGGACGACTGCCTGACGGGCGCAGGCGTGCGCAAAGACGCGGTGGAAGATCCGAACGCACCTGGACCTCCGACCGACGGCAAGGCCATCACCGTCGTCGAGCTCCGCAACGGTGCGATGAAGGCCCGCTCGAAGTGGGGCACCGCCAAGGTCACCGTGCACGGGCTCTACCTGGGCGTCACGAACATGGAGTCGAACGGCGTCGCCTCCGCCAACGTCGCCCTCACGGCTGCCAAGGCCGACCTCACGAACGTCGTGCACTGCAGCCTTGCTGATCCGACGACTGCGCCGACGAAGACGATGCAGTACGACCCCATCACAGTGTCGGGGAGCGTCCGCGTGAGTGACATGCTCACCGGCGGCGGCGATCGCCTCGTGGACGTCGGCCTCGACGCGTGCGCCATCACCTCGAAGGCGAAGTGACTCGGTTCTCTTTGCGAAGAACGAACCTGAGCCCGGTGTAGCGCTCGTCGATCGCGCACACCTTGTTGTCGACCCATCCCATCGGAAGGAGGATCGATCGCAGCGCGTGGTCGGTAACGTCGGTCGTGATCTTCGACGCCCGCTTCGGCCACGCAAACCACACGCCACCGGCCACCGTCATCTTCGGCCTGACTTGTTCGAAGCGCTTCTTGATCTCTCGCACCGCGCTCACGAAGACGAGCGCGACATCGAAGGGTCGCTTGCCACTGCCTCGCACCAAGGTGAATCCCGTTGGTGCATGAGCCACGAGGACGCTCGACTCGACGTGGATGCCGAGCTTGAGGGCGAGCGGACTATCGACGGTAGACACCCGCGCGATAGTAGCCACCGCCGCGATAGTAGCCACGGTAGCGATACCCCTGCCCTGCGTACCAGCGGTTGTACTGCGCGCCGTAAGCACGCCAGTGGTTGACGTACCCCGCGTAGTAGGGCGACGACTCCGGGATCCACACCTGACCGCCGTTCGCGTAATAGAACGGCCGCCCGCCGCCGTCGTAATAGACGACGTAGCCGCCGTAGTACTGAGGGTAGTAACCCTCCGCGACGACAGGGGCTCCCACCTCGGCGTCGGCGTAACAGCCCGTCGAGGCAAGCGATCCCACGAGCACGGCCGCAAGCACGAGATGACCAATTTTCAGCATGGTTAACGAGATGGACGGGCACACGAACGTTACATTCAGCCCTCGTAACGGATCTGGCCTGCGCTGCGGCCGTCGTAACCCGCGACCTTCGAGAGAGCAGCTCGGAACGGGCGGCTCTGGGCCACCTCGCACACGGCGACGCAGGGAGGAGCGCCCAGGCTCTCGGCGTAGACGAGCAGCTCGTAAGGCTCGCTCGCGAGCGCGAAGAAACCCAAACCCACACGCTCGGCCCACGCCGACGTTGTGAGCGCGACGTCGACGTCACCTCGGACGGCGGCACACGCGGCCTCACGGTGCGACTCGAACAGCGAGACGCGGCAACCGAGCTTCGCGAGGGTCGTCCGTTCTTTGCTCAGCGCGCGGTCGAAGTGCGCTCGCACGCCGGCCGTCGCGGGGCGAAGGGCAATTCGCTTCTTACGGAGATCACGCAAGCGCTTCACGCGCGACGACGGAACGAACGCGAGACCGATATCTCGCTTGACGAGGTGGATGCGCGCGAGCCTCGCTGCATCGACGTGCGACGGAGGGATGTCACCGTGGAAGCCCGCCAGCAGGATCGTTCGGGCGGCGAGGCGCTCGAGGGCACGCCCGCGATCGAGTTGAACGAAGCCCAAGAGCGGCTTCCCCTCGTCGAGGAGTTGCGCGATGAGCACGTCAATCACGACGTCGCCGTTGGCAGCCAGGAGCGGCGGTGGGCCGGGGAGTGCGACCGTGCTCGGTGCTTTCGACCGTGAGTGTGTGCCCGACCACGCCAAGACTTCTTCGCGCATGAAGCGCCACTCTCCACCCACGCGATGCGCGGGAAGCCCACGTGTGAGCAGGCGGTAGATCTGCTTCGGGTGGACCTTCAGCAGCTCGGCGACGTCAGCGCTCTTGATGAGGCTACTCACCTAGCCCACGACCTTGAGCTTGCGCCGATCCCCAAGGCCCTTCGTGCTGCCTTCGCGCTCCGGCGTCTTGATGTACGCGGACTTCCACACGTCGAAGTCCTCCGTGAGCGGCCCCGGGAGAGTCGGCTGGACGGTGCGTTCGAGGAGCTGGAAGTCGTGGCGCATCGTGAGATCGAGCGGCAAGCCGCGCCCCGGCCCACCCGCTTTGAACCACGCCCTGGCAGCGTTCACGTTCTGAATGAGCACGTAGTGCTGCGGATCGGTCTTCGCGGCGGTCATGAAGAGATCCATCATCGCGTCCACGTCGCCCCGTGCCTTCGCGATGCACGCGAGGTGGTTGTACGCGAGCCCTGGCAGCGGATAGCCGAGCTCGAGCGCGCGGCGCACGTGCTCGTCGGCGAGCTCGAGCTGGCCGTCTCGGTAATAAGCAGCGCCGAGGTCCATGTGCGCCGCGTGATGATCACCGAGCCGCTCGAGGATCTCTTCGTAGTCCTTCGTCGTCTCCGTGTGCATCGTCCGAAGGCCGCTGTTGTGCGCGAACCATTCGTTCATGATGGCCGTGTCCTCTTCGCTCGCGTCGAAGGGCGTCTTCAGCTCCTGGAAGGTCTCGGTGAAGTAGACGTTGCGATCGAGCCAGCCCTTCTCCGCATCGTCGAAGTCGCGTGTGCCCGGGTAGATGGAGAGACACGAGAAGATGTATTCGTGCGGCCGCGCCTTCTCGAGAAAATCGAGCGTCTCGCGGAACGTCTCCTGCGTATCACCGCGGTTGCCGAGCATCATGTAGTAGCGAACCTTGATGCCGTACTTCTTCGCGAGCGCCGTCGACTCGAGGATCTCGGCGACGGTGATCTTCTTGTCGATGGCGTCGAGGATGCGCTGCGATCCGCTCTCGACCCCGAGGCTGAGGCGCTGGCACCCGGCGAGCCGCATCTCGCGCAAGAGCTCGTCGGTCAGGAGATCGACACGCGTATCGCAGCTCCAGAAGAAGCTCAGCTTGCGCTCCCGAATGCCGCGACAAAGCTCGAGGACGCGCTTCTTGTGCGTCGTGAACGTGTCATCCTTGACCTGAATCATCTTCACGGGCAGGCGTTTGAGCACGCTCTCCATCGCGTCGAGCACGTAGGGCACGGTGTTCGCGCGGAACCCGCGGCCCCAGCTCGTCGCCGCGCCGCAGAACGTGCAGTTCCACGGGCAACCGCGCGACGTCATCAAGATGTGCGCGTCGAAGCACGATTGAACGCTCGCGAGATCGTCGAGGTCCTCGATGGCCGCGCGCTTGGGGCCCTGAACGATCTCGTCTCCGTCACGATAGAAGGTCCCTGCGATGCCCTTCACCGGCTCGGCCCGCGAAACCCGATCGGCGATCTCGAGGAACGTCACGTCGCTCTCGCCCACGCACGCGGTGTCGACTGCCGTGAAGTACTTGAGCACCTCACGCGGCAGCGGGGTCACGTGCGGCCCACCCGCGACGACATGCGCGCGCGGGTGCTTCTGTTTGATGAGCTCGGCCACCATCCGGACGCCGCGGCGATTCGCCGTCCAGCACGACATTCCCCATAGCGGTGCCTCGAGCCGCTCGACGACTTCCTCCACGCGCGGCCACGTCCACGACGACAAGTTGATGACCTTCACGTCGTGACCCGCTCGGATCGCCTGCGCGCCGAGGGAGAAGAGCCCATACGGCGTCTGGTGGAAATCCGCGTCGAGATCGCCCTCGCGATATCCCTCGGGCGGCCCCTCCGCGTCGGGATAGGGGACGCCCCCTTCGGGAGCGATCTTCCACGGCGGTGGGTAGAGCAGTACGATCTTCACGGGTTCACTCAGTGTAGCGCGAGCATCCCATGCGATTTTCGTATTTCGAACGGCTCAGCGCCAAGGACAAACGCGTCTACCTCCGCTCTGATGCCCTGCGCGAAGTGAAAGTTCCCGATTCGGCCGCGCTCATCGAGCTCGTGAAGGACCTGTCGGTCAATCTCGAAGGAGGCCGTCGCGTCCGCACCACACGGGCGTGCAATGCGCTCGTGCTCGCTCTTTGCAAGCAGCTCGGTGCGCCTCCGGTGCGTGTACGCGTTCGTGAGGTCCGCCCGAGCTGGGACGGTGGCGAGCTCCACGGCCTCTACACGTTCGCCGAAAAGGGCGAGCTCCCGGAGATCGAGGTCTGGATGCGCACGGTCGCGAAGGGTCGCGTGGTGAAGTTTCGTACGTTCCTCCGCACGCTGCTGCACGAGGTGTGTCACCACCTCGACGCGACGATCTACGAGATGGCGGAGAGCTTCCACACCCACGGGTTCTTTGCCCGAGAGTCGAGCCTCCTTCGAACGCTGGCTCCGACTCCGACTCCGGCTCTGACTCCGACTCCGGCTCCGCAGCTGTCGCTGTTCAAGTAGTTGGCTCAGGCCCCACGTAGAGCGACTCCGGCCGAATCAACCTTCCCTTTGCCGTCTGCTCCGCGATGTGCGCGAGCCAACCCGCCACGCGGCCGCACGCGAACATCGCCGAGAAGTGCGTCCGTGGCACGCCGAGCGTGTCGAGGAGCACAGCCGTGTAAAATTCGACGTTCGTGTCGAGCGACCGATTCGGATACCGCGCGGCGAGCACCTGGCGGGCTACTTTCTCCACCGCGCGCGCGAGCGGCAGCCGCGGGCTCGTCACGCCGCGTGACTCGAGGCGTGCGCAGACGGCCTCGAGGACTGCGGCGCGTGGATCACGCACCCGATAGACGCGATGACCCATCCCCATGATGCGCCGCTTGCTCGCGATCTCGGCCTCGAGCCATCGCTCGGCGCTCGCGGGCTCTCCGATCGCATCGAGCATGTCGAGCACGGGGCCGGGGGCGCCCCCATGAAGGGGACCCTTGAGCGCGGCAAGGGCTGCCGCAACGCTCGAGAGCACATCCGACGCGGTCGATGCAACCACACGCGCCGTGAACGTCGACGCGTTCATGCCGTGATCCATCACGGTGACGAGGTAGGCCCCGAGCCCGGAGGCTCGCGCTTCATCGGTAACCCCTGTCATCATGCGGAGGACGTCTGCCGCGTGGCCTTCCTTCGACGGCGCAACGGGCGCTTGACCCACGACGTGACGTGCGTGGGTGGCGGCGACGAATCCCACCGCGCCGACCACGTGCGCCGGATCGTCCGCCAAGGGCAGTGGAAGCAGATCGACCGCGGCGCGGAGCGCGACCATGGGTGAATCACAACCCATCGCCGGCTCGAGGCGTGGCAGGAGGTCAAACGCGAGCGCGCGACCTTGGGCGATGCGCGATGCCATGTCCTCGTGCGCGAGCCCAGCGAGCTGGAAGAGCCGGCTCGTGGCCTCCTCGAAGGAGCACGCCGTGGCAAGCTCCTCGACGTTGTGACCTGCAACCACGAGGTGCCCGCCCTCGCCATCCACCCGAGACAACATCGTCCTCGTGACGACGACGCCCTCGAGCCCCTCGTGAACCTCGGCATCCATTCTGGCCACGTAGGGACCATGCCGCACCGCGGCAAGCCCCGTAGGAGCTCACATGCCTTGTTCGGTTACCCGTGAGGCCTGCGCCGCGAGCGCACGTACACCGTAGATGAATGCGCCGAATCGCTCGTCGGTGGTCAGACCCTTCTTGTAGCGGGCGTAAATCTGCTGGGCGACGACCGCGGTCTTGAAGAGGGCGAACGCGTAATAGAAGCCGATGTGCGACACGTCGCGCCCCGAGCGCGCCGCGTAGCGCAGGGCGACCTCACGACGCGTCAGCGTCCCCTCGGCCGTCGTCGGCCCGAACGCGACGCTCTTCAAGAGCTCGTCGTCCCCTGCTTCGACCCAATATGACAGCGCCGTGCCGAGATCGATCAACGGATCGCCGACCGTCGACATCTCCCAGTCGAGCACCCCGACGATACGGGTGAGATCCTCACCCAGCACGAGGTTGTCGAGCTTCCAGTCGTTGTGCACGATCGTCGGCGGCGGCGAAGCTGGAAGATTCGCGGCGAGCCACGCCGCGACAGTGCGCATCTCGGCGATGTCATCGGTCTGTGCGGCGACGTAGCGTTCGCTCCAACCGCGCACCTGGCGCTCGACGAATCCGTCGGGCTTGCCGAGGTCGACGAGGGCGTTCTTCACGACGTCGATGGCGTGCAACTCCACGAGCCCATCCACGACGAGCTCGGAGAGAGAGCGTGCGAGCGTCGCCGTGAGCTCGATGCCTGCGGGAACCGTGCGCCGGATGATCACGCCACGCATCCGCTCCATCAAGTAGAACGGCGCTCCAAGCACGCTCGCATCGTCGCAGCTGGCGACGACGCGCGGAGCCTTCTCGTAGAACGGCTGGAGGCGCGTGAGCATCCGCACCTCGCGACCCATGTCGTGTGCGGTCTTGACGGTGTTCCCGAAAGGAGGCCGCCGGAGCACGAGCTCCCGCGACTCCGTGCGAACGAGGTAGGTCAGGTTGGAGTGGCCGCCCGGGAATTGGGAGACCTCGACCGTGGGAGCGTCGAGGAAGCGTGCGAGGGCCAGTACGTCGAGCTCCTCGCCCTTCCGCACCGGCTTTGCAGCGTCCAGTGTCACCTTCATTCGCTAGCTCGAGTACTTCGCCTGCAATGCGTCCTCGGCGAGCTCCTCGAAGGACATCCCTCGAGCCTTCTCGAGAGCCGCGGCATCGTTCATCCGCTCCATCAGCTCCGGTTCCACCCCGGCGAGCCGCGTGAGCAGTGGGCCGAGGAACATGCGGCCCAGGGGGTGCGCGTAGATGTTGGTCGTCGTTTGCAGGAAGCGGTTGAAGGGTAGATCCATGACGCGCGGCTTCACCTCGAGGAGCTGGAACCGCCTGAAGGCCTCGCGCAGCCGGTGCTCGGCCTTCATGTGCTGCATCGGCACGAAGAACACGTCGTGGAAGAACGGCTTCGCCGAGACGATGAGCTTGGCGAACGCGCGTGCGGCCCGCGCCCGCTCGCGGAGGCTCGCCTTCGGTGCGCTCGCTCGCGCGGTTTGGTACTCCTCCGACGCGTAGTATTCGAACATGTGATAGTCGATCGCGATGTGTCGCGACTCGTCTCGGTTGATGAGCTCCATCGCTTGATGGCTCATCGGGTCGGAGACGTAGTCGTCGATCGAGCGCAGTAGGGCCACGTCGAGCACGAGCTCACCCACGGTGATGTAGAGGTTGGCGACATCGTCGCGCAAGAGCACGATGGCGTCGGTGAAATGCGGGAAGAAGCTCTCGAGGCTGGGGCTCGGTCGATAGGTGCGGTACTTGTTCACGTCGTAGTAATTCGCGAGGCGGCGCGCGACCTCCGCGTGCCGCGCTTCGTCCGTCACGAACGAGTGAAAGATGGCTTTGAGCGTCGGGTCGGAGACGCGCCTCTCTTGCTCGCGAAAGAGCGCGCCCGCGAGCTGCTCGATGATGGCCATGTTGGTGAAGTATTGGACGACGGCGACTTCGTCCTCCGCCGACATCGCGCGCGGCGACCCTGACCAGTCGAGATCCCGCGGCGCCCACTGACCCTTGGTGCACAGGTCGAGCATGCGCTCGAGGTCCCTCATCAGAGCCCCACGACGTATGTGGGTATCGGCCATGCGGTCACCGTTCCGTCACCGAGCTGGCCGTCGGTGTTTTGCCCCCAGCAGCGTGCCGAGCCATCGGACAAGAGCACGCACGTGTCTTCGCCGCCTGCGCGGATCCGAACGGCGTTGGTGATCCCCATGACGGGCACGGGGCTCAGCTGGTTGACGCCCAGGATGCCTTGCGTGCTGTTGCCCAACTCGCCGAGCTGGTTATAGCCCCAGCACTCCACCGTGCCATCGACGAGAATTGCACACGAGTGGTTGTTGCCCGTCGCGACGTCTGTGGCACCCATGCTCGTCAGTGCGATCGTGGGCATGAGCCAGGTCGTCATGCCGTTGCCATCGCCCAATTGCCCGCTTCCTCCGCTGCCCCAGCAAAGCACCTTGCCGTCGGCGCGCACCGCGCACGTGTGACCGCTGCCATGAGCAAGCGCGGTGGGGATCCCGCTGTCGAGGATGGTGGCCAGTGTCGCGAGGTTTGCAGACAGCTCGTTGCCGTCCCCCGTTTGCCCGCTCCCGTTGGCTCCCCAACAGAGCAGCGCTCCACCATCGGTGCTGGCACAACCCTCCACCGTGCCCGACGTGACGAAGTCCGCGCCCGTGAGCCCGGCGTCGGGCGTACGGAGCACCGAAACGAGCGAGACGCTGCCATTGGTCGTGTCGTTGCCGAGCTGACCGCTGGCGTTGGCACCCACGCAAGCGACGCCGCCTGTCATGGCGACGGCGCACGTGTGAGACGTGCCCGCTGCGATGCTCCTTCCGACGAAGCTCCCACCGAAGCGTTGGGGTGTGCTGCTGTTGGTCGAGCTGCCGTTTCCGAGCTGCCCACTGTAGTTGTATCCGAAGCACCACACGCCACCATCGCCGTCGAGGCCGCATGTGTGTGACGCACCCGCGGACAGATCCGTGAGCCCTTGCGTGGCGACGACGGGCGTTCCCGACGCAGCCGAAAGGCTCGTGTTGAGGGCGAGCTGGCCGTCCTGGTTGTCACCCCAGCACACCACACCCGCGTCCGTGAGCGCACACGAGTGATCGGCGCCGACCGTGAGCTCGAGCGCGCCGGAGAAGCTCTGGACCAATGCGGGCTGCGGGTCGAACAGCGGGTTGCCGATCCCGAGGCGTCCGTTGGCGTTGAAGCCCCAACACTCCACGCCACCTCCTGCGACGAGGGCGCACGCGTGCAGGCTGCCCGCGGTGACTTGCAAGCCGGGGTTGCCCGCTACCGCAACGGGGATGCCTGCGCCCTTCAACATTCCAGTACCGAGCTGGCCAGCGTACCCCGAGCCCCAGCACTGGATGCCGGCTGCGGCGTTTGCACACGTAAAAGCCCCACCCGCTGACACGCTCGTGACTCCCGTCAACCAGTTCGGGGACACGCCCACCTGGACGGGCGTCGTCTCCGGCATGCTCTGCGAATCACCGAGCTGTCCGCTGCTGTCGAGCCCGAAGCAGTAGACGTTCCCCGAGACAACGGCGCACGTATGGTTGGCGCCCGCGCTGATCGTCGATGCGACGCCCAAGCCCGTGACTTTAACGGGAAGTGTTGCGTCCGTGGTTGTTCCGTTTCCAATCTGTCCGTAATCGTTCTGGCCCCAACACCAAGCCACACCGGCGTTCGTCAGTGCGCAGAAGTGATTGCCTCCGCCGTCAAGCGACGCAACGTTCGTCAGATTCATCACGGGCTGGGCCGTGTTGTGTCCACTCGTGGTGCCATTGCCGAGCTCACCGTTCACGTTCTGCCCCCAACATTCGACGGTTCCGCCTTGAAGCAGCGCACACGTGGAATAGCCGCTCGCTGCGATTTGCACGACGCTCGACGAGAGGCCCTCGCTCACGACGAACGTCGACCGCGTCGTGATCGTCCCATCACCGAGCTGGCCGTAGTCGTTGTCACCCCAGCACACCACCGACCCGTCATCACGCACGGCGCAGACATGCTCCGCGCCAGCAGCGAGGTGGGTGACGTGGCCGAGACCCACCACGACGACCGGGGTGCTCGAGTCGAAGGTGCTGCCGTTGCCCAAACGACCTTGGGCGTTCGACCCCCAGCACACGACGGTCCCGTCTTGCCGCGCGCCGCACGTGTGAGCGCCGCCCAGAGCGAGCGACACGATGGGTATGCTCGGAATCGGTGCGTCGAACGAAGCGTCGGAGGCCGAATCGGGTGAGCCATCGCTCAGACCCTGCAAGTCCACGCCGAAGTCACACGCCGCGGCGAATGCCACTCCGAGCGAGATCGCTCCAGCGACCATCGGCGCCAATCGCCGGACGCGCCACATTCATGGAAGGTATCACCGCATCAAGCTCATTGGGATAAACTGTTCGACTGCATGACGGTGCGTACCCATGCGCTTGGCGCGCTGTTCGTGCTCGCGTCGACGGCATCGGCGCCGAAGGTCGCACGCGCTGACGAAGTCGATGCGTGCGTCGATGCGGCCGACCGTGCGCAACAGCTTCGCGATCAGGGCAAGCTCATCGCCACGCGCGAGCAGCTCCTCCTGTGCGGCGTCTCGACCTGCCCGGGCGCGGTCGCCAAGCAATGCGTCCGCTGGCTCCACGAAGTCGATGACCAGCTTCCGACGCTCTCACTCCGAGTTCGCGATGGCGTCACCGACGTCACGGACGTCGAGGTCCTCATCGACGACGTTTCACTCATGACGGCGCTCGACGGTCGCCCCGTGCCGATTGACCCAGGGCCGCATCGTCTCACCTTTCGCCGAGGCAACGTCACGGTCGAGCAGTCGCTCGTCGCGCGAGCGACCGAGAAGAATCGCCTCGTTGACGTCCAGCTGACCAAAGAGATCGTGCCGGTCGTCGTCACGTTGCCCGTCGCGATCGTGCCACCCATCGTAAAGGTGCATCGCGGGTTTCAGGTTCCGTGGACGGCAGGTCTCTCCCTCGGCGTCTCCGTCGTCGCCTTCGCTGCAACCATTCCGCTCGTCATCGTCGCCGGCAACGATGCGAGCTCCCTCCGTCAGACGTGTGCGCCGATGTGTTCCTCATCGTCGGTCGATGACGTGCGCACGAACCTCATCGTCGCCAACGTCACATTCGGCGTTGGGGTTGCGGGCCTCGCATTTACGGCGCTGTTTGTCGTGTTGGCCAATACCCACCCCCGTGACAAGGCGGTGTCGTTCGGCGTCACCCCCGTCGACCACGGCGCCGTGGCGTCCGCAGTTGGAGCTTTCTAGTCTAGGCGGGTATTCTGTCATCATCCATGACCGCGACGCAGACACCAAGGTTGCCGCGTCAGGTCGGGCGTTACGCGATCTACGATCCCATCGCCACGGGCGGCATGGCCACGGTGCACCTCGGGCGCTTCGTCGGGCCCGTGGGTTTTGGGCGCACCGTCGCGATCAAGCGTCTGCACCCGCAGTACGCCCGCGATCCGGAGTTCGTCTCGATGTTCCTGGACGAAGCGCGACTCGCGGCGCGCATCCAACATCCGAACGTCGTGCCGACCATCGACGTGATCGCAACCGACGGGGAGCTCCTGCTCGTCATGGAGTACGTACGGGGTGAGGCGCTCAGCAAGATCATTCGCAAGGCGAATCGCTCTCAAGAACGGGTGCCGCCACGCATTGCCGTAGCGGTCGTGACCAACGCGCTCCACGGACTACACGCCGCGCACGAAGTACAGGGCGAGGCCGGCCGCAACCTCGGCATCGTGCATCGGGACGTGTCGCCGCAAAACATTCTCGTCGGCATGGACGGCGTCGCACGTGTGCTCGATTTCGGCGTCGCGAAAGCGGAAGACCGCGTGCAGGTGACCAAGGACAACAAGATCAAGGGCAAGCTCCTCTACATGTCGCCCGAGCAACTCGGAGCAGGTGAGGTCGATCGGCGAGCCGACATCTACGCCATGGCTGTCGTGCTCTTCGAGACGCTCACGGGCCAGAGGATGTTCGGAGGTGACCGTGAGGCGGCGCAGCTGCTTCGCATCAGCCAGGGTAAGACGCGAGTTCCGAGCGAGGTCGCTCCAGACCTCGCTCCGTTCGACGAGGTCGTGCGCAAAGCGAGCGCGATGAATCCGGCCGAGCGTTACGAGACGGCGCGAGAAATGGCGCGCGCTCTCGAAGCGGTGACGGCAGCGGCGTCGCCATCGGACGTCAGTGAATGGGTGGAGGCGCACGCGGGCGAGTCGATCTTGGAGCGGGCGCGCCGCGTGAAAGAGATTGAGAGCGCCGCCGCCCTCGATGTGAACGACGTGCGTCAGTCCCTGAACGAGGAGCTCGTGCGCTCGCAGTCCGAGCTCCCGTCCGTGCCCTCGCTCGTGTCACACGAGTCGTCGACACCGCCGAAGGCGAAACCGCCATGGTTGTGGATCGGTGCGGCCGCATTCGCGCTTCTCGTGGGCGTCGTCGTGAGCTTTTTCTTGCGCTCGCCCGCGCGAGCTCCGGACACCGTCGCGAAGCCATCGCCCGTAGAGACGACGAGCGAACCAGCGACGGCGACTTCGGGCATGGCAACCAGCGCTCCGTTGCCGCCCACGACGACGCGCGCCAATGCAGACTCCTCGGAGGCGCCGATCGTCGCGCGCCCGCCCCAACACGCCGCTCCTCTTCCGACCCGCCAATCCAAACCGGATTGCGAGCAGCCGTACGTGGTCGACTCGTCGGGGCACATGCACTTTCGCAAGGAATGTCTGTAACCCTACCCACCGGACGAAGCCTCTCGCTCGCGTCGGCCGGCGCTGTCAACACCGCCGCGGAGACCCTCCACGTTCAGGAGGTGGCACGAACACGCTCGATCGTCCGCATGGGCTTCGGGCTCGGCCTCGCCGGCGTGCCCATCATCTTCGTTCTGGGCGGCGATCCGCTCGCGAAGAGCGCGTACCTCGCCTCGCTCGTCTTGACGACGATCACGACGGGCATCTACGCGTGGCTTCTCCGCGCCGACGAAGGCTACTCGAATGGTCGCAGCCTCTTCGTCGGCGCGTTCGCGCTCGCGAGCTCGTTTGCGGGGATCTACTATTTCGGCGCCTTCTCGGCGGCAACCGCCATCTTGCCGTTTGGTCTCTTCTTCTTCAGCTCCAGTCAGAGCCTGCGCTCGACAATCATCATTTACGCAGTTTGTGCCGGGATCTATCTCCTGCTGGCCACGCTGATCATCAGCGGAGCCTTGCGAGATCGCGGGCTCCTGGCGCACGAGCGCTCGGACAATCCCACGCGCATCGTCTTGGGGATCCTCCTTGAGTCGGTGCTGCTCCTCAGCTTCGTCAGCGCTCGCGTCGCGCGGCAAGCGGCGCTCACGGCGATCGAGCGTCACGACGTCGCGATCAAGCGCTTGGCGCAGCGCGAGGCGCTCCTCGAAGAGGCCAAACAGGAGCTCGAGCGCGCGCTCGCCTTCTCGGGCCTCGGCCGATTCAGTGACACCATCGTGGGCTCGTTCAAGCTGGGCAAGGTCATCGGCCGCGGCGCAATGGGCGAGGTGTACGACGGCGCTCACACGACGACGGGCGCACACGCCGCCGTCAAGCTCCTGCACACCCACGTGCTCGCGAAGGGCGACATCGTGAAGCGCTTCTTACGCGAGGCGCAGATCGCGGCTTCGCTTCACGTCCCGAACGTCGTCAGCGTCCTCGAGATCGGCGATCTCAGCGGCCCCATGCCGTTCATCGCCATGGAGCTTTTGGAGGGTGAAGACCTCGCCGATCACCTGAGGCGTCATGGGCAGCTCTCCCCGCGGAAGATATCCAAGTTGGTTCATCAGATCGGGGAAGGTCTCGCCGCTGCGCACGCCGCCGGCATCGTGCACCGAGACCTCAAGCCAACCAACGTCTTCCTCGCGAAGACGGAGTCCGGCGACGTCTGGAAGATCCTCGATTTTGGCGTGAGCAAGCTGATCAACGCCGAGGAGTCGATGACGGTGGACCAAGTCATCGGTACACCCGAGTACATGGCACCCGAGCAGGCCCTCGGGAAGCCCGTGACCGGGCGGGCCGATCTCTTCGCGCTCGGCGTCATCATCTACCGCGCGCTCACGGGGCAGCGGGCTTTCGGCGGCGGCAACATCACCGAGACCCTCTATCAAGTCACGCTGACGATGCCCCCACGGCCCACGGCTTTGGTCTCCGCGCACGAGGACGTCGACGCTCTCTTGTGCATCGCGATGGCAAAGTCTCCGGACGACCGCTTCGATACCGCACAGGAGCTCGCAGATGCGTTCGACGCAGCGGTGAAGGGCGAGCTCGATCCCGCGCTCCGGGCCAAGGCCGCACGCCTGCTCGCGACGAACGCGTGGGAAACGCGGTAGCTAAATCGCCTTCCCCATCGCGTGGTACCCCTTGTCGACATAGACCACCGAGCCGGTGATCCCGCTCGCGAGTGGGCTCAAGAGAAACGCAGCCGCGTGGCCCACTTCATCCGATGTGATGGCCTCGGGCAATGGGGAGTTCGTCTTCGCGTACTCGACCATGTCGTCGATGATGCCAATCGCGCTCGCCGCGCGGGATGCCCACGGCCCCGCGGAGATGGTGTTGACGCGGACGCCCCATTTGCGTCCCGCCTCGAACGCGAGCACGCGGGTGTCGCTCTCGAGGGCGGCCTTCGCGCTCGACATGCCCCCGCCGTAACCAGGGATCACGCGCTCGCTCGCCATGTACGTCAGTGACACGCACGCGCCGCCCTTTCGTAGGAGTGGGCCAAGCCTCGAGACGAGCGACACCATCGAATAGGCGCTCACGCCGACCGCCCCGAGGTAGCCAGAACGCGAGGTCTCGAGGAGGGGCTTTTTCACCTCGGAGCCGTTCGCGAGCGAGTGCACGACGAAGTCGACGGGCTGCTCACCGAAATCGGCCACGAGCACCTTGGCCAATCCCTCGACGGTGAAGTCGCCGCGATCGGCGTAACGCTTGCTCGTTCGCACGTCTTCGGGGACGTCCGCCATCGTGTCGTACGTCGCATCAAACGGGTAAATCTTTTCGAAGTCGAGGAGCTTGCCGCTCGAGAGCTTGCGCGCAGCGTCGATCTTCCCGCGCGCGAGGATGGTCGTGAAGATGTTGTACGCCGGTGGCCACGTCGCAGCGCAGACGGTCGCGCCTGCTTCGGCGAGGGCCTTGGCTATGGCAAAGCCAAACCCCGCGTCATCGGCCACACCACAGACGACCGCGCGCTTGCCCGTGAGATCGATCGAGAGCATGCGCGCAACCTACCACCACTCGGACTCAGGTCTTCAACCCGTAGCTGCGCAAGATGCGTTTGGCTACGTTGGCTTTGTGCACTTCGTCGGCGCCGTCGTAGATGCGTGCGGCGCGCTCGAAGCGGTAGAAGGCGGCAAGCGGCAAGTCGTCGGTGAGGCCGAGAGCGCCGTGGGTCTGGATGGCGCGATCGATGGTCTTCTGGAGCACGTCGGCCACGTAGAACTTCACGAGCGCGATCTCCTCGCGCGCGGCGAGCGTGCCTTCCCTGTCCATCTTCCAGGCGGCGTGCATGATCATGAGACGCGACGCGTGGATGCTCGCGCGAGCATCGGCGATCCACTCTTGCACCATCTGGCGCGTGCCAAGCGGTTTGCCTGGCTCGACCTCGCGCGTCGCTGCGCGTGCGCACATGAGATCGAACGCGCGCTCGCAGATCCCGACCCATCGCATCGCATGGTGAATGCGCCCGGGGCCAAGCCGCTCCTGGGCGAGCAGGAACCCGGCGCCCTCGTCGCCGAGGCGGTTCGATTGCGGGACGCGCACGCCTTCGAAACGAAGCTCCGCGTGGCTCATCCAGTCATCCCCGGAGTGGCCCATCACGGAGATGTTGCGAACGAAGCGCAGCCCGGACGTGCTCATCGGCACGATGATCTGGCTCGCTCGCGCATGTGAGGGTGCGTCGGGGCTCGTGACGGCCATGACGATGCAGAAGGCGGCACCATCTGCGCCCGTCGTGAACCATTTGTGGCCGTCGATGACGTAGTCGCTCCCGTCCTTGCGAGCCGTCGTTGCGAGCCACGTGGGATTCGAGCCCGGGCGATCCGGCTCCGTCATGCCGAAGCAGCTGCGGATTTCACCGGCGGCGAGGGGGGCAAGCCACTCCCGCTTCTGCGCATCGTTGCCGAAGTGCGCGAGGAGCTCCATGTTGCCCGCGTCGGGCGCCTGGCAACCAAAGACGTAGTGCCCAAGCATGCTCCGCCCGAGCTCCTCGCTCACGCGGGCGTGCTCCATCAGCCCGAGGCCCATGCCTCCGTGCTCCTTCGGGAGCTGCGGTGCCCAGAGGCCCGCGGCCTTTACTGCTGCACGCGCCTCTTGGAGCTCCGGCAGAAGCCCACGAAACGATCCGCGCTCGGCGAGGAGGCGCTCGAGCGGGATGACGCGTTCGGTGACGACCGCACGCACGTGGTCGAGGACCGGCGCGAGAGAAGGAGGCAGCGAGAAGTCCATCCGTGGAGGATCGCCATCCTAGCGCGATTCGCCTGTGCTCCTACGCCTCGAAGTCGTGGGCGGCGATGACGATGAGCGCGTCGCCCTTCTGGAGCACGCGCTCCTTCGCGTTGATATGCGACTTCCCCGCGTGGTCCATCACGGCGACGAGCGTCACGTTCTTCTTCTGCTTCATCTCGACGAACGCGTCGACGAACGGCTTGCCTACGTAGCTCTCCGGCACCGGGATGCGGCAGAATTTGTGACCGTACTCGTAGCTCAGAAGCTCGCTGAACACGTTGAGCGTGCCTCGGTTGAGCGCGGCTTGCGCGAGCAGGAACGCGCTGTGCTCGCCTCCCACGACGTAGTCATCGACCGAACCGAGCGTGAGGTGCTGGGCATACTCGCGCCTGTTGAGCTCGGCGCACGTGTACACCGCCGGATTGAGCTTCTCGACGGTGAGCGCCGCGAGGATGGTGCGAGCGTCGGCGTCGCGCTCCGTTCGCCCGCGCGTCGTGTCGCTGAGGACGATGCACGTCGATGCCTTGGCGATGTTGGCCTTCTGCAGTGCCGAGATCTTCGTGAAGTCGTCGTCGAGGAAGAGGACGCGCTTCTTCAGCGCAGGGTCGGCGAACTGCGGGTGACCCTCGACGCGCGCGATCACGACGACAGGCATCGGATCATCGCGCTTGGCCGCGTCGTATTCGCGCACGATGATCTCGGCTTTGCGGTTCCACCCGCAGATGATGAGGTGGCCCTCTAGGTCTTCCCAATCCATCGCTGCTCCTTCGTCGCGCAGACGGTGAAGCACCGCTGCCGACACGCTTCCCGTGAACAGTGCAAACGTGCTCAACCCCACGAAGATGAGCACGAGCGACACAATGCGGCCCCCGAGCGTGATCGGCGGCTCGGGTGTCGGCTGCGTCGCGAAGATCGAATAGAGGCTGAACCAGAACGCTTGCCCGAACGTCGCCATCGAGGGGTTCTGGTTGGACTCGAACGCGAGGAGGGCCGCCGTGCACGTGAGCGCGGCGAGCATGACGAAGGCCGCGAGGCCGAGCGCACGACGCGCCGTTCGCCTTCGCGTGAATCCGGGAAGGGTCGGCAGACGCCGAACGAGGGCGACCAGCAACACCGCGCGGAGGAGCCGAAGGAGGCGCATCTGCGGCCACAGCGCCACGAGGCCAGGCGCCACCGAGAGCACCGCGATGACGTCGGCCCAGTGCTCGCGCGCGAATCGCGCCCGGCTCGTCGATGCGATCCACCGAAGCGCGAGCTCGATCGCGAACACCACGCCGAACGAGAGCGAGATCCACTCGAGCCACGGCACGGGCACCGCGATCTCCGTCACGGTCACGCCCAGCCAGGCGAGGATGAGCAACGCGATCGCGAGCTGCACGCCAGGCCGCGCCAGCCACGTGCGCAAACGATGGTGCACCGTCGTGCTCGAGCGCGACACCTTCACCACGTGGCCTTTTCGCACGAAAGCCTGGCCGCGCGGGAAGAAACGGTCGAGGCCGCTGGTAAACCTATGGCCATGCTCTCGCAAGGACGCACGTGGGTGAGCCCGGTCGGGCCAGCGTCCACGGCAGGCGTCATTGTCGTCTTCGCTCTCGCGCTTTCGTGTGTCGCACGCCTGCTTTGCGGTGAGTGGCTCTCCGTGGGCGGGGCGGCCGCCATTCTTACTTCCGTTGCGCTGTGTGCGATCGCACGGAAGGCCTCGCCGACACGGGCGGCAGGCATGGCGATCAGCGCCACGTTTGCGCTCGTTCCGGTGGCCGTTCTCGGGGCCTTGATGGCCTTCGAGCAACCACTCGCGACAACGAGCGTTCCGTCCAGCACGTGCGACGGCGGGATCGTGTTCGTCGCCACCCTCTTCATCTTCGTCGGGTGCACGTCGGCCATGCCGTTCGTGATGCTGGTGACGATGCGCCGCGCCGAGCGGGTGATCGTCCTCGCCGGCGCCGCGGCGGTGGCCTGTTCCGCGATCGTGGCGGCGGTGGCGCTGGCATCGCTTCGCAGACCCGAGCCCGATGCATACCTCGATCTCTTCTCCCAGCACGCCGATATCGAGCCTGGCGGACGCGCCGTCATCGACAAAGTGGTGGTGTCGTACGCGACTGCCTCCGATGGTTTGTGCGCGCTCACCCTCCAGCACGGAGACAGCTACGAGACCAAGCTCGTCGACGCGAACGCGTCCACGGTGACGTGCCCGCACCTCCACGCGTACGGCGACGCGGTCTCCAGCACCATCATCGTCACGCGGAACGCCGCGGCCCATTGGCGTGGGGGAGAGCCGCAGCAACTCGTTCTCGTCGACCGACGAGGTACACTCGATTTCAGCGGCGACATCATGGTCGATGATCTGCGCACCCGGCTGGGCGCACCCCACGCGTGGGTCTACGCTTCCGCCGTCGGCGCGCTGCTCACGGCGTTTGCCATGTTTGCGGCGTGGCGGGCACGCAGACGTCGAACGACGTTTCGTCTCTTGACGGACGCGCAGCATGCGGGCGAGGGGTGGGTGTCCGTCGACAACGCGGCGCCACGCTTCGTGCCCGAGCTTGCTTCGGCGTCACCTGGACCCGTCGTCATCCATCACGATGTCTCGAACCCAATACCGACCTACCGTGACGACGGCGCGACTCTCCCGCTCTCCGTCGTGCCCGGAACACGCATGTCCCTCGAAGCAACAGAGCGCGCGAAAAGTGCTGCGTGGGCGTGTGTCGCCATCGCGATCGCAGTGATGACGTCGGCGCCTCTTTGGGCTGCGCGTCTCCACGGGCTTTTGTGACGCACCTGTGCCATAGGACTCAGTGATGGTTTGGGCACGTTTCGGGCGCCTCGCGCCTGTTGTCTTGGTGGTGATGGCGTCGGCTGGCGATGCGCGCGCGGACACGACGCAGTTCGGCACGAACGACGTCCCGACCGTCTTCTTCATCAGCAAGAGCGACGACCACAATCGCGTCGACTACGGCGTCCGCCTCAACGACCACTGCGCACCCACCGGCGACGATGCGGTCTTTCCCTACTGGCGTGAGCTCGAGAAGAACCCGGTCAACCTCCACTCCCTCAACATCTTCGAGTATGTGCCGTATGGCTTCTCGGAGCAGCGCCTCGTGCATCGCACGCTCACGGGTGGCGACCAGCTCGTTCGACTCAAGCAACTCGACAGGCCCATCCTCATAACGACGAAGAAGGAAGCCGATGGTCACTGCTCCGCGCAAGCACGCGCGCGAGTCGCTGGCGTCGAAGGGGCGATTCTCACGTCCGTCTACGCCAAGCTCGCCGGCGCGATGTCGGTCGACTACATCGACATCCACGGGAAAAACCCGCAGACCGGCGCTGACCTCGTCGAGCGCGCGCACAAGTAGATCAACTGGCTCAGTTAATCTTCATCCACATCGCGCTCTGCTCGCCCGTGTAGACGAGCGTCTTCTGCTGGAAGAACTCGAACTCGTAGCGCGCAAAGACGCTCGCGTCGGTGCGCCGCACCTGCGTGACCTTGCCTTCGAGGATGAGCGGCTCACCGGGCTTGGCGAGCGCGCGGAACTTCGCGTCGTAGATGCGACCGCCGTACCCAATCCACCCGTCCTTGTGCTTGAGACCGAGGACGTAATACGCGTGGACGAAGCCGACCATGCCGGTCATGTGCACCATCAGGCCGCCCGAGATGTGGCGCGGGTGCCGCACCGGATGGGTGCGCTGCTCGCGCGTGAGCGGGAGCTCGTCGGTGGTTGGCATTCGCACGCGAACGAAGTGCTTTTCGGCATCGATGTCGAGGATCTCGTCGATGAGAAGGCCGCCGGGACCATAAGGGCAATCGGCTACGAATTCGGGATCGAGCGGCATTGGCGCCGGGACGTCTAGCACGGAAGGGAGGTCGGTATCGGTCAAGTCGTATGAAGCGCCATGCACAAGCCGAACCTCTATCGGCCGCCTCCCCCGCCGCCACGCCCGAAGGCACTCAGCGTAGATCCGCTCGTCGTCCTCAGCAGCAGCCCGACAGTGTTGGCCGCGCAGGCCGCGCAGCCGATGGCTCCTGAGGAGCTCACGGATCTCGGTGACGAGGACATGGAGTCGTGGGCCTCGGGAGGGACGCGCATCATTCCCAAACCGGCTGCTCCCGCACTGACGATGACGTCGCCGCCTCAGAGCAGCGGCGCACCACGAACGGTGCCTCAGAGCGGCGGCGCACCACGAACGATGCCTCAGAGTGTCGGCGCACCACTTACGACGCCGCAGGGCCCGCTCCCCTCCTACTATCCCGTCGCGTTCTCCACTGCACCACCACCCAAGAAGAGCAACGCCGCCATCTGGGTCGCGCTCGCGGGTGTCGTGGTCCTCGCGTTTGGGGTCATGGCAGCGGTCGCAGGATTCTTCATTTATCGTGCGCACCAAGAAGCAGAAGCGGCCCTTCTTGCGACGACGGCAACTGTGACGCAGCCGGAGACGGAAGCGCCCACTGAGACAACGCCGACGCCGAGCGCCACTTCGACGTCGACGTACACGTCCGACGTTCGCGTCGCACCCGAGCGAACAACGGCCGTTGCTGCGACAAAGCCGCCATCGGTATCGGCGTCGAGAGTACCCAACGCGAGTGGTTCGCTTCGCACGTTCGCCATCGCGACGGGCCGCCCAGTGTACGTCGACGGGCATGAAGTCGGCGTCGGCGGCGGTAAGATCGCGACCGCGTGCGGACGTCACTTCGTGGTGGTCGGCATCGGCAAGGGCAAGCTCGTCGATATCCCGTGTACGGGCACACCCATCACGGTTGGCACGCCTGACGGCTCGTAAAGCAAAAGAGCACACGCCGAGGTAAAATGCGGCGGTGGGCACGCCCGTTCCGTTCGACATCGATGACCTTCTCGAGAAGACGAGTCGAACGTTTGCGCTCGCGATACCGCTCCTCCCCGAGCCGACGCGGAGGTCGGTGTCGCTCGCCTACCTGCTCTTTCGCATCGCGGACACCCTCGAGGACGCAACCGAATGGCCGCGAGCCGAGCGCGTCGCCGCGCTCGCGCAGCTCGCGAGCGCGTGCTCGGAAACATTTGATGTCGATCGCGCAACAAGGGTTCGCGAGCGTTGGGTGAGCCACCCTCCGTATCACCATGCTGGGTACATGGAGCTCATCGGCAAGATGCCGGAGCTCTTCGCTGCGTTGCGCGACCTCCCGGAGCCCGCCCGCACGCTCGTCATGCGCCACGGCGTGCGCACCACAGAGGGCATGGCGACGATCGTGATGCGCGGCGGCGAGCACGGAAGTGTCGCGCTACGCACCCTCGCGGAGCTGCGTGATTACTGCTACCTCGTCGCGGGCATCGTGGGCGAGCTGCTCACAGAGCTCTTCGTGCGTGACACGCCGAAGCTCGAGCGACAACGGGCCGACCTCGATGCGAATGCCCTGCTGTTTGGTGAAGGGCTTCAGCTCGTCAACATCCTCAAGGACGAACGCGCCGATGCGGGCGATGGGCGGAGCTATCTTCCCGAGGGCGTCGCGCGGCGCGAGGTGATCGATCTCGCTCGTAAGGACCTCGACGGCGCCCAGCACTACATCGATGCGCTCGTGCGCGGAGGCGCGCCCGATGGCTACGTTGCGTTCACGAGCTTGTGCGTGAACCTCGCGGTGGCGTCGCTCGATAAGCTCGAGGCGCTCGGTCCGGGTGCGAAGCTGTCACGAGAGGATGTCTTTGGGATCCTGAGCAGGGTGAACGCGAAGAGCTGCTTCCGTAAGTAATCAGCCTGGATACACGGTGCCGTTTTCGACGAAGCAGAGCGGGTTGCCCCACGCATCGTCGGCATAGAACGAGCGCTCGCCCCACGGCCGCACCGAGATCTTCCCGCCCGGCGTCCCGTGTACCAACTCCTTCGACAGCCATCCGAGCTTCTCTGCGCGCTTGAACACCGCGTCGAGGTCGTCGACGAGGAAGTAGAGCGCCTTGGCCGCCGGATGCGCGGGCGATACCTCGACCACCTGCAGCGTGACGGCACCCGCGTCGAAGTAGCACCGCGATCCCGCCTGCAACCGGCCTTGGGTGCCGAGCAGCGTGCCCCATTGCTTGGCAGCTTGCGCCACGTCGCCGACCTCGACGTTGATGCGAAACAGCACTGGCGTGCGGCTCTTCGCCTTCGTCTTCGTCGCCTTCTTCGTTGCCTTCGTCGATTTCTTCGCTTTCTTCATGTCCGTCTCCTTGCCTTGATTGGGTCTTTGAAAAACCACGCGATCCACGCGTGCGCGAGCGCGAGCCGTTTCTTCTCGATGCGGTAAATGCGTGCCCGCCCCTGCTGTTCGTGAACGATGAGCCCCGCCGCTTCGAGGACTTGCAAGTGCCTCGTCGTCGTCGGCCACGCGTGCTCGAACATCGCCGCGATGTCGCCGGCCGACATCGAGCCGCCCTCGAAGTTCAACGTGAGCAGGATGCGTTGGCGCGCTGGATGAGCCAGAGCGCTGAAGATCACTTCGTATGCATCGTCCTTCGCGTTCAACCCGCCAAGCATTTAGCCGACAGGCTAACCGTTGTCCAACGTTATTTAGCGGCGCGGCTCAATGCCATCACGCTCGACAATCGTGCTCGCTGATTTAGCCTTCGGGGCATGAAGGACATGCGCTTTGAAGGTCTGACCCTCACCGTCGAGGACGTCGCGCGATCGATCGAATTCTACAGCGGCAAGCTCGGCCTCAAGGTCGAGTGGAACGCGCTTCCAGCTTTCGCGATGATCCGCGTCGGCGCCGGCACCATCGGCCTTCTGTCCATCGTGGAGGCCCGGAAGGAAGGCGTCGAGGACTCGAGCGGCGCTCAGAAGAGAGCCATCCACGTCGAGTTCATGACCGACGACCTCGACGGGCTCTACGACGAGCTGAAGTCGAAGGGCGTGACGTTTCACCAGCCACCCCACGATGAGCCGTGGGAGCGCTCGATGACTGCCTTCGACCCCGACGGATACTCCGTCGAATTCGCGCAGGGCAAGCGCGGACACAACCAGACGAAGGAATGACGAGACCCGAGGATTTGTGGAATATCAGCGGGCCGCCATGCCCTCGGTGTCGGCGGCGTCGATGACGCCTGCGAGCAGGTGGACGAGCTCGTACCGCTCCTTCCACGTCGGCTTCCCTTCGAGATCGACGTGGACGATCGCGCGGCTCACGACGGCGTCCGCGAGGGCGCCTTTGGGCAAATCATGTACGAGCCATCGCGTCTCGGATGCGGGGATGACGGTGTCGCCCTCCCCATGGAGCAGGAACACGCGCGCGCGCAAGCCATCGAGCGCGTCGTGCGGCGACACTCGCTTCATCTCCGTGCCGTGCGCCGCGATCACGCGCTCGATCTCGGGACGCAAGGTCTCGCGATGGTCGAAGATGAGCGCCATCTTCTCCTGACCCTCGGGCGACAGCTTCTTCGCGACCGCGCGCGCGTCGTCGAACTGCTCCCAGAGCCAAAGCCGCAGCGCCTCCCGAGCTTGCGCCACATCGCGCTCCTTGAAGAATGATTGGGCGTACATGTGGAGGAGCACGACCGAGCCATAGCCATGGGCATGCAGGTGAAGCGTGGTTCCGTCGGGCTCCGCGATTTCGTCTTCGACGAAGAAACGCGCCACGCGCTCGAGATCGTCGTCGGCCCCCACCGCAACGACGAAGCTGATCGCGCGTTCGTACTGAGCGTCCGCGGCCGCCAGGAGAGCGAGACCGCCAGCGAAGCTCAGCCCGAGCACTCCGACCTCCGAGCGCTGGACGCGCGTGCGAAGCGCGAGCGCCGCGCGGCCGATCGTCGCGATGGTCACTGGGTCGATGCGGTAGTCGGCGAGCTCCTTGAGCTCAGGCGTCAGCACCACCACGCCGGTCGACGCGATGGCGCGCGCGAACTTCATCATGCGCGGCTCGTCCATCCCCAAGTGATGAACGCCGTGACACACGACGATCCCCGGAGCATCGCGCACGCCTTCGGGGATGTAATAGCGCCCACGCCCGGGGGTAGCGCCGCGGCCGAGGCCGAGGTCGATCTGCGCGTCCTCCTCTTTGACGTCGTGCATACCGACCCGGGCAAAACCGTGCGAGACGCCGTCCTCCGAGAACCGCAGGAGGAGCGCCGCGGCACGCATGTGGGTCCACGCGGGTCTGGAAACGAAGAGCACCACGACGAGCAGCGCATACAAGGCGCGACTCTTCCGCTTCGGATGTGTGGTAATGGTCCGCTCCATGTTGAGCAAAATCATCTCACGTTTTGGATTGGCCATCGCGCTCGGCGTGCCTGCGGCAGTCGCTTGCGGCGGTGGACAAGAGACCACCAACACCCCTCAAGCCGGCTCCGCGTCGGCATCAACCGAAGCGCCCCCGACCACTGCCAGCGCCAGCGCGACGACGAGCGCCGCGCCCACGGCAACGACGGCCTGGAAGGACATGGATCACAGTGCGCGCCTCGCCTTCATGAAGAACACCGTCATGCCGAAGATGCACGACGAATTCGCTGCCGCCGACCCGAAGAAGTGGGGCGACATCAACTGCGTCACGTGCCACGGGGATGGCGCGAAAGCGGGCACGTTCAAGATGCCCAACCCCAAGCTGCCCGTGCTCCCGAGCACGCCCGACGGCCACAAGAAGCTGATGGCCGACAAGCCCGACTCGATGAAGTTCATGATGCAGAAGGTCGTCCCCGACATGGCAGCGCTGCTCGGCGTCGATCCGTACAATCCGGCGACGAAGACGGGCTTCGGCTGCCACGAGTGCCACACCAGCGACAAGTAGCCCGCTAGCCCGAAGGGCACTCCATGGGCCGCACCATCTCCGTTCGCGCGTTCTCGTTCGCGTCGACGCTGTCGCCGAAGGATCTCGGGCCCCTGCTCGAGAAGGCGGGCGCCCAGGTGCGCACCACGAAGACGCAGGTCGTCGCCGAGTGCAGCGCGTCGTCTTGGATCGTCGCGTACGATTTTGGCGCCGTCGCGTTCGTCGGCGTCGATGACGCGACGCGCGAGACGGTGATGGCGGCGATCCTCAAGCACGTTGGTCCCGAGCCCCACCCGCCCATCGCCGAGCAAGCCATCATCGAGGTGAGCGACGACGAGAAGCCGGGGATGCGCTTCGACCGCGTCGTCGTCAAGGAGGTCAACCACCGCCTGGCCGAAGTGGTGGCGCTCGTCGTCGCGCAGTCGGCTGCGATGGAATACTACGAGGAGGACGTCGACCTCGTCCTCGTGCGCCTGAAAGACGTGTCGGAGAACCTCGCACAGACCGGAAAGCTCACGCTGCGAACGCGCGAGCTCTTAAAGTTCGTGGGCAGCGGGATGTCGACCCACAACCAGGTCGTCTTCACGCTGTCGCTCCTCGACACGCCGCAGCTCGCCTGGGAGGACGAGACGCTCGACCGCATCTACGGTGGCCTCCGCACGCAGTTCGAGATCGCCGACCGCTTCCGCGCGCTCGATCTCAAGCTCCGCATGATCCAGGACAACTTCGAGCTCTTCGTCGAGCTCACCCAGGAGCGCCGCAATTACAGGCTCGAGGTCGCGGTGGCGGTGTTGGTTTTCGTAGAGGTCGTGCTGTTCGTTTACGACCTCTTCTGGCACCACTAACGTCGGCTTCGATATAGCATCTGTCGATGCGGGCACGATTCGTCGCTCTTGCCACCGTCGCGATCCTCTTCGTCTCTGCGCCCGCCGCGGCGGGCGTCTACAAGCTCACGAGCGGCAAGGTTCCGACCATGCCGACCGTGCCACTCACGGGCAGTCTCAAGTACTACGGCGGCCGCGTCATCTCGAACGTGAACATCGTCGAGATCTCCTGGAACTCGACCGTCGACTCGGCCTACATGACCCAGCTCCAGGGCTTCTACACGGCCATCGTCACGAGCCCGTTCATCGATTGGATGACGGAATACGATTCGATAGGCCTCACGGGCTTTGCCGATCTCCAGCCAGGAAGCAATCAGCACATCGGGCGCGGAACGTTCGGCGGCAACTACGTCATCACGCCGTCGAACATGTCGACGTCCCTCAACGACACCGACATCCAAGCGGAGCTCGTCGCGCAGCTCACCAGCGCAGCGCTCCCCGCCCCCACCCTCGACGCGAACGGCAACGTCAATTCGCTCTACATGTTCGACTTCCCGGCGGGGATCACCATCACGCTTCTCAACATCCAATCGTGCTCGAGCTTCGGCGCCTACCACTTCACCGTGAAGTACAACGGCATGAGCGTGCCCTACGGCGTGCACCCCAACTGCGGCTACTCGTTCGGCACGTCGACGATCATCCACTCCCACGAGCTCGCCGAAGCCATCACCGACACGGAGGTCGGGCTCGTCGAGTACAACATGACGAACCTCAGCGCGCGACCGCTCGCTTGGGTGACGCTCGCCGACACCGCGTGGGACTCGCTCGAGGCCGCCGACATCTGCGAAGGCACGAGCGCGACGGTCGCCACCTACACCGTGCAGAAGGTCTGGTCGAACTACGCCGAGGCGTGCGTCGCGGAGATCCCAATCTGCGACGGCGTCCTGATTCCACCCGCGTGCCGGCCGTGCAACAGCTTCGATAGCGGCAACGCGTGCACGAACGCGTGCGCGACGAGCGGGCCGAAGGCTGGCCAGTGCGTCTTGTGCACGTCGCAGTACGAGACCGCTTGCACCGGCACGACGCCTGTCTGCGACGATCCGACCTACACGTGCGTCGGCTGCGAGAAGAACACGGACTGCCCGATGACGTCGCTCCCGGTTTGCGACGCGACGAGCCACATGTGCCGCGCGTGCGCCTTGGACTCCGAGTGCGGTGGATCGGGCGGCGGCGCGGAGGTGTGCGACGTCTCGAATGACACAATGAAAGGTCAATGCGTCGCGTGCAACGACAACGCGCAATGCCTGTCGACGCAGCAATGTACGGCGCACGCGTGCGTCGCGAACCCCGTTCCGGAAGCGGGCCCCGAGGTCGGTGACCAGGAGATGGTGTCGGGATCGTCCGGATGTGGCTGCGTGATGGCTTCTCCTTCGAGCCCACGCGGGGCGATCGCCGCGCTGCTCCTCGGCCTCTGTGCGGTCGTGCGACGACGTAAGAAGACATGACGTTCTACGACTTGGTGCTCGACGGCCCGGGCAAGAACGCCCTCGGCACGTCGATGATGGAGTCGATCCTCCGGCGCCTCGACGACGCACGCGGAGAGCCGGTGATGTTCTCGGGAGCGGGCGACGCGCTCTCCGCCGGGCTGAATTTGAAAGAGATCGCTGGCCTCGATGGGCCGGGAATGGCGCGGTTCGTCGCTCTCGTCGAGACGTTGATGGATCGCATCTTCAATCACCCCGCACCGACCGTGGCGTGCGTCAACGGGCACGCCATCGCGGGTGGTTGTGTCATCACTCTGTGCTGCGATTATCGCGTCATGACGACCGACGCGCGCGCTCGGATTGGTCTCAACGAGGTCGCGCTTGGGCTCGTCTTCCCACCGAAGATATTTCGCATCGCGACCCACCGCGTCCCCCCACGTTCGATCCACGAGGTGATCCTGAACGGAGCGCTCCACACGCCGTCGGATGCGCTTCGACTGGGCCTCGTCGACGAGCTCGCCGAGGATACGCGAGGGGTCGCGGAGAAGCATGCTCGCGAGCTCGCCGCACGTCCGCGCGCGGCCTATGCAGCCGCTAAACGCATGCTCCACGCAGACGTCACGACGTTCGACGAGCGCGAATACGAAGCTGCGCTGCGTGAAACGCTCCCTGCGTGGACGAGCGACGAGATCAAACAACGCGTTTTGGCACAGCTCGGCGCTGGCCCGTCGAAGGTGGTGTAGTCTCGGTCGCGCATGCATAGACAAATCAAGATCGTCGCGATCCTCATGATGGTCGAGGGTGCGCTCGAAGGTCTGATGGGCATCTTCCTCTGCGTGATGGGGCCCGTCATGATGGAGCTGTTCAAGAGCGCACCACCGCCGACGCACGGCGGGCCAGCACCGCCGC
>Ga0302324_100004288_pt1 | contig 31603 bp, 18 predicted proteins | sample Palsa_T0_1_FD_201949 | JGI IMG/M metagenome (GOLD analysis project Ga0302324, IMG submission 201949) | Peat permafrost microbial communities from Stordalen Mire near Abisko, Sweden - Palsa_T0_1 | ecosystem: Environmental > Terrestrial > Soil > Palsa > Peat permafrost | place: Sweden: Abisko... | reverse complement strand
CCCACTGGGAAGAGGGAAAACGCTCGCACGATCCTGCAAGGAAGACGCCTTATTCGGGATGAGGCAAGCAATGGCGATGGAGCAGGATATAAGATCGCTGGAGGCTACTGGCCTTTGAGCTCGTTGTCAGCAGCAGCAGCCTCGATTTCGCTATTGATTTCTGCCCCGACAAGGAGCATAAGTCCCGTGATGTAAAACCATGTCAAGAGGATAATTACCGCGCCAAGGGAACCATACGTCACCGAGTAGCTATCGAAGAAGTGAAGGTAGACCCGCAGGCCTAGAGATGCAACCAGCCATCCCAGAATTCCAAACGCTCCGCCGGGAGTGAACCAGCGCCAGCGGCGCTTCTTGAGATCGGGCGCCCAATAATAGATGACCGCAAACGAAAGCGCCAACAGCACAGTTGCGATCGTCCAGCCTATTAACCTGGCAAAGGCAGCTACCAACAACAACAGAAATCGGTTGTGGATGCGGTGACTCGCAATCGCTGCAAAGAAATCTCCACCAAGCAGGGCACTTAACTCTACTGTAACGATGATGGTGAGAATAATGGTGAGGCCTATCGCGTAGACACGGGCTTTCAGATAGGAACGGGAGTCTTTGATCTTGTACACAGAGTTCAAGGCGTCCTGAATCGCTGAGATACCCACCGCCGCCGACCATATCGCCGCGACCACTCCAAAGGTGAGCTTGCCCGAAGTCGCTGCCGCCGTCGTCTCGTTGAATGTTTTGAGAACAGCGCCTAAAGCGCCCGTGGGGATGACCAAAGCGAGGTAGCTGAGCAGCTTATCGTAAAACCCCTGGGCTGAATTAGCTGCTAGACCGAGAATCGAACTTGCACTGAACAGAGTAGGGAAAAGGGCAAATAGAAAGTAGAATCCAAGCTCCGCGGCGCGGCCAAATAGGCGGTCCGCGAGAATTGATTTCCATGTCCGCGTCGCCACCGTCTTCATCGGAATCCCTTCAAGATTCCAGAGCGAGCGGAGCGGCCAGTGGGATACAAAATACCAAACCCGCTGCTCGTGAAGATCACGAGACCTTTCGCCGATGTAATCGTCAGTAATGAAGACGCGCCTCGTTCTCGAGATTTTTACTTCACCATCTAGTGATGGATGCTGCCCTTCGCGGATGAGTAGCCTGAGCCTCAAATATCGCCTCGAGAATCAAGGTGCAGACTGCGCGGCACGGGTTCTGCGCCGTTGAATTGCATAAATACTTCAATCGGAGCGCAATCAAACTCTTGGGACCCCTTTTGCATCAAAATCGCTATGGCGTTGTCTTCAGAATCTCAGGCTCCCCCCGAGGTGCTTGGAGAGTCAATCCAAATGCGGCCTGCAACGCATCGACCGACTTGGCGCACCCGGCGTATGTTGGGTTTCGCCTGCATGCTGTCACTTTATTTTGGAGTTTTGAAGGCGCAGGAAGGAAAGTCGGCATCGGAACAGGCGCCGAAGACCGCTCCGGCAACCGCTCAACTTCTTGCATCCTTTGAAGGGCAAAATGTTACCGCAATAGAGATTGCAGGACGCCCTGATACCAATACAGCACAATACGCGCCACTCTTCGTGCAGCACGTCGGTGAACCTTTTTCGCGCGATAAGTTGGACCTGACTGTCGCGGCATTGAAGGCTACGGGCAAATTCAACGAAGTACAGTTGCAGGTCGATCCAGAGGCCGATGGCGTTCGCATTTTGATCATCCTGGAACCGGCCGTATGGTTCGGCATCTTTGAGTTTCCGGGCGCCGAGCGCTTCGCGTACTCTCGTCTGACGCAGATTGCGAATTTCCCCCCACAGGCGCCATTCAATCCTGACGATATCGAGCGCGATCGGCAAAGTCTCCTCAAGTTTTTCCAGCAGGAAGGCTATTTTCTGGCCGAAGTTCAGCCGGAAATCAAAGTGGATGCGCAGCGTGGCCTCGCCAATGTCACTTTCCATGTGAGATTGAGGCGTGCTGCGAAGTTTGGCGACATCGTAATCTCAGGTACGACCCCGGAAGAAGTTGGGACATTGAGTCATGCTGTCCAGACTCTACTGGCTAGGGTTCGAGGCGCAGCGATTCGCCCGGGCAAAGCTTACCATCGCTCAACGCTTTCAAAGGCCGCAAACTATCTTCAGAACCAACTTGCAAAGCAGGATCATCTGGCCGCGCAAGTAAAGCTGGAGGGAGCCGAATATCACGCTGGCACAAATCGTGCTGACATTCACATGGCAGTCACAACAGGACCACTCGTTCATGTGCAGATAGAGGGTGCTCATCTTTACAGCTGGACGCGCAAATCTTTGCTGCCGGTTTACCAGGGGATTGGCGTCGATGACGAATCCGTGCAGGAAGGACGGCAGGCTCTCGCCTCGTACTTCCAGGCCAAGGGTTATTTCGATGTAAAGGTCGATGCCCAATCGACTACCGCAAAGAGTGGCGACACGATCCTCTATCAGATTTCTAAAGAACAGAAGCATAAGGTAGACGAAGTTAGTGTTGCGGGAAATGCACAGCTTTCCTCAGGTGACCTGGAACCTCACATTGCCGTGCAGAAGAAGCATCTCTTCTCGCCGGGTAAGTTTAGTCAGAAGCTTGTGCGCGACAGCGTCAAGAATCTTGAGGCGGTGTATCAATCTCGCGGCTTCAGCAGTGCAAAGGTTGTATCCAGGGTAGAAAATCACGGCGGCGACATCAAGGTTGGGTTCAAGGTGACCGAGGGGCCGCTCGATATTGTGAACACGCTGCAGATTGAAGGCGATGACACTTTTCCTGAAAACAAGTTTGCGCCGGACGGCCTGAAGCTGGCAGCGGGTAAACCGTATTCGCAAGCATTGGTTCAGGCGGATCGCGCCAGCATCGTTGCACAGTATCTCAAGGCCGGATATCTTACTTCGAGCTTTCGTCAGACTGCAACGATCGTCTCCAAGGACTATCCTCATCACATCAATGTGGTCTATCACATTTACGAGGGGCCCCGGGTCTTTGCCGGCGATGTTGTTACCCTTGGACGAACGCAGACCAGGCAGCGATTGATCGATAAGGATGTATCGTCGATTCATCCCGGCGCTCCATTGACTGAAACGGAGTTGCTGACGGCAGAGAGCCAGCTCTATAACCACACGGGCGTCTTCGATTGGGCAGAGGTTGATCCCAAACGCCAGATCACGACTCAGACCAAAGAAGACGTGCTCGTAAAAGTGCATGAGGCAAAGCGAAACCAGATCACGTATGGTTTCGGCTTTGAGGTGATCAATCGCGGTGGCAGTGTGCCAAGTGGTACGGTAACGGTGCCAGGTCTGCCTCCGGTTGGATTGCCAACGACCTTTACAACAAGTGAGAAGACCTTCTACGGGCCACGAGGTACCTTCCAATTCACGCGCAACAACGTCAGGGGTAAAGGCGAAACACTCTCATTCACGGGCTTCGCGGGAAGGCTGGATCAACGCGGCGCGGCTTACTATATCGATCCAAGCTTCAGGTGGTCGCCATGGCGAGCTACGGCCTCATTTTCCGCGGAGCGCAATGAAGAGAACCCCGTATATTCATCGCAGCAGGAACTTGGAAGTTTCCAGATTCAGCGAGAATTGGATAAGGCAAAAGTAACAACCCTTTTTCTGCGCTACAGCGTCAGTAAAACTGACTTGACTCGCATCGAGATCCCTAATCTGGTACTGGAGGCAGATCAGCATGTCCGCCTGTCTACAATCGCGGCGAATCTGACCCGCGACACTCGCGACAATCCTCTCGACGCGCACAAGGGGATTCTCCGTTCTCTTGAACTGGACTTCAACACAACGAAGCTGGGATCGAGCGTGGACTTTGCCAAGCTCACTGCGCAGGCTGCTTATTACAAGAGAGGCTTCCATAACATCGTCTTTGCGAACAGCCTGCGCATGGGGTTGGCTCAACCATTTGCAGATAGCCGTGTACCAATCAGTGAGGCATTCTTCACAGGAGGCGGTAACTCGCTACGGGGCTTTCCTTTGGATGGAGCGGGACCCCAGCGACCGGTGGAGGTTTGCCCCAACGGGACTACCGGCTGCAAGGTCTTCATACAAGTGCCGAGCGGTGGAAACGAGTTGTTGCTGATTAATTCAGAAGCGCGTATTCCACTGCCTTTCAAAAAAGGCCTGGGCATGGTCGTCTTTTACGATGGCGGCAATGTTTTTCCCAACATTGGTTTCCATGATTTCGCATCGCTTTATTCAAACAACGTTGGCCTGGGTCTTCGTTATGCCACGCCTGTAGGTCCGGTTCGCATCGATCTTGGGCACAACCTCAATCCTGTGCCCGGGATTAGTTCGACGCAGTATTTCATCAGCATCGGACAAGCATTTTGAGTGAGGCTCCCGTGAACGACGTTGCGCACGATTCTGCACCAGGCCTACCTCCAGCAACGAAACGTCGACGGCATCTTCTATCGAAGATTGCGGCGTGGACGCTGGCCGCGGCAGCTACGCTCATTGTGCTGGCCGCAATTGCGATTGTTGTACTGCTCCACAATGAACGTTTTCACAACTACGTGCTGGCTGCTGCGCAACAGAAGGCGAGTGACAGTCTCGGTGTGCGCGTGCAACTGCAAAACTTCGCGGTGAATCTTTCGCATCTTGATCTGGACCTGTATGGGATCACTGTCGATGGAGCGGCTCCGTATGCTAGTCCTCCACTTCTTCAAATGGATCACGCTGAGATCGGCGTTCGCATTGTTTCCATCCTGCATGGCAAGTGGTATCTGGAAAGCTTTCGCGTCGATCGCCCGATCGTGCGTGTCTTTGTCGACGCCAAAGGCGTCTCGAACATTCCCACGATCAAGAGCGATGCGAATAGCAACAGCAGTAGCACGAGCATTTTCGATCTGGCGATTCGCCGCGCTGTCCTCGATCATGGAGAGTTCTATTACAACGACCGGCAGAGTCCGCTAGCCGCAGACTTGCACGATGTCGAGTTGCAAGCGTCATTCAACAGCCTTCTGCAAAAGTATTCGGGAAAACTATCGTACGCTGACGGTCACCTGACCTACGGAACCCTCGAGACGATACCTCATAATCTGGAAGCAGAGTTTGACGCTACACCGACAACATTTCACCTGACGCAGGCAAAGCTGTCTACTGGTCCATCACAGATCCTGCTTACCGCAACTGTGCAGAACTACTCAAATCCAGATGCGGATGCGCACTACGACGCGGTCATAGACGGTGCGCAGGTAGCGAAGATTCTAAACGCCTCGTCCATACCGACGGGGCAGATCCACGCTACCGGTTCGCTGCACTATCATCAGTCTGCCAACCGCCCGCTACTTGATTCGCTTGTGCTGAATGGCGATGTAAACAGCGGCGAATTGAATGTGAAGACGGCCTCAATGCGCATTCGCATGGCCAACCTGGCTGCACACTATTCTCTCGAAAACGGCGACGCCACTCTCAAAGATCTAACGATGTCTCTGTTGGGAGGGAAGCTCACCGGTTCGGGCGAGATGATCAACGTAGCAGGAAACTCGCATTCGAAAGTGAATGCATCTCTGCGTGGTGTGTCGCTCGCGGAACTGAAGGGGTTGGCATCTTCGTCAGCGTCGATTCGTAACGTTGGCCTTACTGGTGCGCTGAATGCAGATATCGCAGCCGTATGGGGAAAGAACCTCGACGATCTGGTAGCACATACCGACGCAACGATTAGTGGTAGCGTTCAGGGTGTGACGCGAGGCAAAAGTGGGGTCACTGTTGCGAAAGCGACGAGTACTGCAGCTTCCACAGACATTTCAATTGAAGGCGCGATTCACGGAGTTTACACAGCGGCCAACAAACAGATCACCCTGAACAAGAGCTATCTAAGAACTCCAGAGACCTATCTGACGATGAACGGTACGGTGAGCGATCGTTCAAGCCTTGATCTACGCCTCCAGGTTGACGACCTGCGCGAAATCGATTTGATTGCCGGTCTATTTCGTACGCCCCGACCAGGACAGCCCCTGCAACCGCTCGGACTCGCTGGAACAGCGTCGTTCCAAGGATCCGTGCGTGGTTCCATGGCAGCGCCGCATCTCACCGGAGAGTTTATCGCTTCGAATCTGCACGTAAACGGAAGTGAGTGGAAGGTACTTCGGACAAATGTGGAAGTGAGTCCGTCGCTCGTAAGCTTGCAGCACGGAGACCTGGAGCCCGCATCGCACGGTCATATCGCTTTCAACGTTACTGCCGGATTGACGAAGTGGTCCTTCACGGAAAGCAGCCCCGTCCAGGTTGATCTCGACGCATCTCAGTTGAGTATCGCTGCCCTCACCAGGTTGGCCGGACAGCAAGTTCCGGTGACTGGTACTCTGGCCGGAAATATAAAATTGCACGGCACAGAACTGAATCCGATCGGAAGCGGAAGCATATCTGTAGCGGGATTGGTCGCTTACGATCAACCTGTGGCATCGGCAAAGATCACCTTTTCCGGCACTGGCGACGAAGCTCACGCGGACATCGCGGTGCAGTTGCCATCAGGCAATATACAGAGCAATGTGAGTGTGCGGCCCAAAGAGAAAACCTATGTCGCCAAACTGACCGCAGCAGGAATTCGACTGGAAAAAATGCAGGCGCTGCAAGCGCGCAATGTGGATGCCAGTGGAGAGGTTTCATTGAATGCGAGCGGGCAAGGATCATTGGATGATCCTCAACTCGACGCCACGCTGCAGATCCCTGAACTGGTCATTCAGAAGCAAACCATCACGGGACTTAACCTGCGAATGAGCGTCGTCAACCATGTGGCGAATGCAACATTGGTGACGTCGGCGGTGAACACGACTATCCAGGCGAAGGCGAAGATCAATCTCACTGGAGACTATCTTGCAGACGCTTCGCTTGACACTCAGGCTATCCCCCTCCAGCCTCTGTTTGCGGTCTATGCCCCTGAACAGGCTGCGGATTTATCGGGGCAGACCGAGATCCACGCGACGCTGCACGGCCCGCTCAAAGACAAGACTCTGCTTGAAGCGCATGTCACTATCCCAACTCTCAAACTGGCATACGGCACGAAGGTTCAACTCGTAGCAGCAAGCCCCATACGCGTTGATTACAAGAATGGTGTTATCAACGTGCAGCGCTCAACAATCCAGGGAACCGATACAGACCTCGAATTTCAAGGGTCAATTCCAACCTCGGGCAATACGCCAATGTCAGTCATGCTACTCGGTACGGTTAACCTTCAATTGGCGCAACTCTTCGATCCCGAGGTGAGGACCTCGGGAGAACTCAAGTTTGCCATCAACTCGAACGGGAGCTCCGATCTGGGCGGCAAGATCGACATTGTGAATGCAAGTTATTCCTCAGACGATGTGCCAGTCGGCTTGCAGAATGGCAATGGCACCTTAACGCTCACCAGAGACCGGCTCAACATCACCAAGTTTCAAGGCACCGTCGGCGGCGGGACGATGACCGCGCAGGGCGGAGTTGCGCTGAGACCAGTCCTTCAGTTTGACTTGGGGCTTGCGCTACGAGATGTCCGGATGCTTTATCCGCAAGGCATGCGCGAAGGTGTCGACGCAAATCTCAGGCTCGCGGGCACGACAGACTCAGCCGTTCTAGGAGGATCGATCAGTCTCACCGATCTATCGTTTACATCGGCCTTCGACATGAACAACTTTATCAGTCAGTTCGCCGGTGGCGTCTCTTCGCCGCCCACCCCGGGTTTCAGCCAGAATCTGGAACTGAACCTTGCGGTGAGATCCAGTAGTGATATCAACCTCGTAAGTCGTGCGCTCAGCGTCGATGGATCAGCGAATCTGCAGGTCCGGGGCACCGCAGCAAATCCGGTCATACTTGGTCGCGTGAATCTGAACGATGGCGACATCATCCTCAACGGCGACAGGTTCGTGCTGAATGGCGGCTCGGTCGAGTTCGTGAATCCTTCGGAAACGCAGCCCGTTTTGAACGTGTCTCTGAAGACTACGATCCAGCAGTATGATGTGTATCTGCGATTCAATGGCCCTATAGACCAGTTGCGCACGAATTATAGCTCCGATCCGGCGTTGCCCTCGGCGGACATCATCAACCTGTTGGCATTCGGGAAGACGACCGAGGCCGACACCGCAAATCCTTCCACACCGGCGAATCAAGCCGCTGCCGGTCTCGTTGCATCGCAAGTCAGCAGCGAGGTTACGAGCCGCTTCTCGAAAATTGCAGGCATCTCGCAGCTATCCATCAACCCCGTACTGGCAGGGGGAACAAGCCAAGGGCCTCAGGGTGCAAACATCACGATCCAACAGAGAGTGACTGGCAACCTCTTTGTTACGTTCTCAAGCAACGTAGCATCTACTCAAACTCAGACGATTCAAGGGCAATATCAGCTTTCACCTCGGGTTGCCCTTAGCGCGACGCGCGATCAAAATGGAGGTTTTGCGTTCGATGCGCTAATCAAGAAAACCTGGTAAGGCCTGGGATCGCCGCGGCGATGTCACGGTGCACGCACGCATCGACGGGACCTACGACAAGACGGGCCTGCATCACCCGCTGATCTTGAGCTTCTACTTCACGCTCCGTGACGGCCGGATCTCCCATCTCATCATTCTTGCCTTCTTTCAGCTATTTCATGTTCTGGCATCCTCGACTGAGAGACGAAAACCTGAACTGATGGTTTGGGGAATTCGTACTGGACTCATACGGACGGGAAACGCCGTCGCCAAGAAGCTTTCACCCTCCGCCAGCGGTAGAACTTTCTCCCGAACTCCCATGCGCTCCGCAGCTGCCAGCAAGCGTGGAAGGGGTTCGTCCATCGGCTCGCGCCCCAGCTGAAACGTATTGAAGTGCATCGGAATCATCGTCGTAGCGCGCAGATCAAGAAACGCACGCAGCGCTTCCTCCGGGCTGGTATGCACACTGCGATAGCTGTCCGGAGAGTACGCGCCAATAGGCAGCAGCGCAATCTCCGGGCGCAGTCGTCTTCCAATCTCCTCGAAGCCATGGAAGTAAGCGGTGTCCCCCGCGTGATACACGCTTGACGCATCTTCCGCCTCGATAACATAGCCGCCGAAGCCGCGATGCCTGTCCTTGAACATCCTCGCTCCCCAATGCTTGGCGGGCGTGGCCGTTATGGTCAATCCCGCAATCTGCGTGCTCTGCCACCAGGCCAATGAGATCACCTTCGCAAAGCCAAGCTTCAAGACCAGATCCTCAACGTTAGTCGGCACAACTGCAATGGGCGCTGGCCGTCCGCGTCGCCGCATCTCGCGAATCACGGCACGCAGAGACGGAAAGTTCAGGTGATCCATGTGCGCATGGCTCAGCAACACGACGTCGATGTCCGGCAAGTCACGGAGCCGCACTCCGGGTCTGCGTTGACGTCGCAATAGGATCAGCCGGGTCGCGAACACTGGATCGATCAGCAACGCTACATCCGCCATCTGCAGCAGAAAAGAAGAGTGCCCAATGAACGTAATCGCCGTAGCGCCGCTTGCCGCAACCATCGGCTTTTGCGGTTCTCCTACCAGAGGCGTCGCGTGGCTTTCGCGAACCAGTCGCCACAGTTGCTGCAGTTTGTCCAATCGAAACGCCATAAACCCTCTCTCAATAGATGGCGAAAGGCAAGTAAGGGATTCCGGCGTTTGTTCCTATATCTATTCGTGCCGATGCAACTTCCATCCCAGGTAATTGGACAACGCTTCTTTTGCCGAACCATCCATGGACGCAAAGGTCGATGACTTACGCAGACGGATGCTTCATTCCGCAGTCTTTCGCCAGCGGAACCACCGGCTCTTTCGGGTATACCAAACAACGACCGAGAGGATAAGCCAAGCTGCCGTCGCCAAGGCTATAACTATCGGGGCGTTATGTCCAGGGAGCGTTCGCCATAGGATGACCGCAAACTCAACCAAGCCTATACACCCGATGGAAGCGCCTGCAGAGTCGACGCTTGCGGCTGCACGTCCCTGATTGGTACCGTCGAGGCCCGCTTTGGCCATCTTTCTTTTCTCATGCGTTTCCAGCAGGCTGGCGCCTGCTGGAAAGATGGCCGGGAAAGCAAGAAATAGCCCGCCAACCGCCGGTCCGAATCGCTCAGCAATGAGCCCAGCCGCCACCGTACAAAGACCCCCGAAGAGGAACCGCACGCAATATTCGCGGAGTCTGATGTCTTTCAGCGATGAGAGCTGCGCGCTTACCATCTTCGTTCCGCTCATGGAATCAGGTACAGCAGGCCAAAAGAAACGCCAAACCACACCGGCATGAGTGCGGTCGTCGTTGCCAGGGCGGAAGGTTTGTAACGCATGAGGATGAAGCTGGAAGCACAGGCATAGACAAAGAACGCTATCGCTCCGAAGACCATGGAGCGAGCCTCAATAGCGGCATACGGGTGCCCGTGCTTAACGATCGTGAGTCCGAATGTTGCAAGTGCGATCGAAGGAGCGGCTCCGAACAGGCCCGCGAAACTCTTTGGCCTGAAAATCTCACCGAGCAAAGCGAAACAGCTGACGACGATACCACCAATAAGGAACCGTGCGACGATCTCGGTCATAGCTCGTCTCCCGTGAGCGCCACGCTCATACCGCCTTCCGCGACTTCTTGATTAGAGTCATGGCAGTACTCTTGCCTTTGCAGCCGAGTAGCTTGTACTCCTTGCCTTCGAGGCGGTGGTAGTTGACGAAAAAGTCCTGCAACTCTCGAATCGTCTTTTTCGGTATATCCTTCAGCCTCTTGATATTCGCGTACATATGATTGGCCTCGGCGATTGCTACGAGACGGTCATTGCGAATCCGTTTCTTACCATCAATCTGCTCGCCCTCGATCACACCGATGAGGCGCGATTTTACGGAGCATCCTGGGAAAGCCGGCTCGTCCATGAGCAAGAGAACATCGATCGCGTCGCCGTCGGGCGCCAGCGTCTTGGGCAGAAAACCGAAGTCATACGGGAACGCCATTCCCGCGGGTAGCACCTTGGTCAAGGTGAAGATTTTTTGTTCGGTGTCGTAGGCGTACTTGTTCCGGCTGCTCTTGGGGGTTTCGATAATGACTTGAAGCGTGTCGTCTGTGGAGTCGAGCGGCTTCAGCTGAGTCGGATCTGCGAGATGTTTCGTTTGCTTCTTTGCCATCCGGTAATGTTAACGCCAGATGAATGCCGTTTGGCTAAATACGTGTTCCTTTCAGATCACTATTGCCCGACGGCTCTTAAAGAGCTGCATCGAAGTCCTAGAGGTATTCAAAAATGGTTGACGTAAGCAGTTCGGTCAAGACGGTAATCGAAGTCCTACATGATGGGCATGAAGGGTTTGCCCAGATCGGCGAACATCTCGAAGACCCAAATGCGAAGGCTTTCTTCCTGGAAGAATCCGCGACTCGCCACAAATTCGAGCATGAACTGAAAAATGCCGCTGGAGTCTCTGAGGATGTCGGCGGCACGGCGGCTGGCGCGATTCACCGCTCGTGGGGCGATCTGAAAGCGCACCTGGGGGGTGGGGACCTTACCCTCCTTGAAACGGCAGAACAGGGTGAAGACGCCGCCAAGAAGGCGTACAAGGAAGCACTGGATGATCCCGACATTCACAGTTCGGTCCTGGAAGTCCTAGTAAAGCAGCAATCACATATCGCTGCCTCGCATGACAAGGTAAAGGCTCTTCGCGACAGCAAGAAGTAACACGTTCAAAAAGTCGAGGTGATAACGACAGCTGGAAGCCCTCCTCGGAGGGCTTTTCGGCGTTAGGACAAATCTGCAGGAGACCAAGTGACCGCCCTCGCTCAGATTGCGGCTGTTCGCGCGACGGGTCCGACCGCGAGCCCGAGTTTTGTACTCGATTCGAACTTCTACTTAGGAGGGGGCCACAGATACGTGGCTACCGATCCGGCGCTCAGCGAGGTCGGAAAGCTTTTGCCATGCCAGCTCACTGAGAAGTCGGCGGGGCGGTCGGCGTTGTTCAGCACCAGCAGCGCAATGGAGCCATTCGTATTCTGGAAGGCGACTGTTTCCAGGTTTTGAGGGCCGAGGTCGGTGGAGTCGATGCGGACGGCGCCGGGATGAACGAACTCACTGGCGTGGCCGATGGCGTAGTAGTCCTGGGTGTAGGTAACCTGGTGCGGCTCGGCGCTGCGGTTGATGGTCACAAACCCGCGGCAAGTGGCGCAACCGCCAGTGTTCGGGCCATTCTTTTCATCGAGCGCCAGTCCCCAGAGGACTACGGATTTGGCCCATTGCCGGGTGGACTCGATGACCAGCTTTTCAGTGTCGGCGAGCAGGTTTCCCTTCTGCCACGTTCCGCCGGAGCACTCGGTCATCCAGAGTCCTTTGTTCGGAAAGCGGTCATGCACTGGCCCCTGAGCGGAGACGTTGCCGCCGTAGCAGTGAAAGGCCGATCCCGCGACATTTTGAGCCGCGGCGGGATCGGAGAGCACTTCGAGTGGATACTCGGGGTGGTCCCAGTTGTGGTCGTAGGCGAGGATGCTGGTCTTGAGTCCGGCCTTCTGGATGGCCGGCCCGACGAAGTTGGCGATCAGCGTGGTCTGCTGGTCGGCGTGCATCAGGGTGCCGGGGTAATCCTTGGTCTCATAGAGCGGCTCGTTCTGGAGGGAGAGATATCGAACCGGAATTCCGGCCTTTTCGTAAGCGGTGACGGATTTGACGAGGTAATCGGCGAAATCGGCTGAGTCTTCGGGGAGAAGCTGCCCGCCGTTCATGGTGTCTTTGGTCTTCATCCAGCCGGGCGGGCTCCACGGCGTGACCATGATGCTGATGGACGGATCGATCTTGAGGGCTTGCCTCAGGGAAGGCAGGATGTATGCGCGGTCGTGATCGATGGAGAAATGCTGCAGGCCGGGGTCGCGCTCGCCCTTGGGCATGTCGTCATAGCTGTAATGATTGCGGGAGAGGTCCGATGCGCCGAGCGGCACGCGAAGGAAGCTTATGCCGATGCCATGGCCGGGACGAGGGTCGAAGAGTTTGCGCATTACCTCTTTGCGCTGCGGCGTGGTCAACTGGTCTTCGAGCAGCCACGCAGAGGAATCGGTCATTGCGGCGCCAAAGCCATCGATGGTCTGAAAGCGCTGGCTGTCATCGACCGTGATGGCGGTTGTGGCCACCGGAGAGGCTGTGAAAGAGAGCGACGGCTCCCGGTGCAGGGCTTGCTTGAGGTCGGGGGTGGTCTGGTAAACGGCGACCGTCTGCGCGGGCAGATTCGCCGCGGCAATTGAGAGTGAGAGAGAGGAGACAACGAGGGAAAAGCGAAATATGCGCATAGGGGTAATTCGGATCCGGCAGGTGGAGATATGACTTACGAATTGTCCGCCCTCGCGGTGACCTTCCGGATGCGAAAGATTACCACGAGAGCGGGTAGAGTTGCGCGAAGCCGCGAGGCTCCGCGCTGTGTGAATTGTTAGAAGTTGATCTTGGCGCCGAGCTGGATCACGCGCGGACCGCCAGGACCGGCCTGGCTGTAGACGCTGGTGGGCTGGCCGTAGTTTGTATCGAGATTGATGGATTCGGCGGTGTATTGACCGACTCCATTGTTGTTGACCGAATAACTGGGTAGTGTGAGAGTGCCACCAAGGTCCTTGGAAGCAAAGTTCGAGTGGTTAAAGAGGTTGTAGGTTTCGCAACGCAACTGGATGGTGCGCTGGCCTCTGTCCCCGATGGGGATGTTCTTGAAGAGGGAGATATCCCAGGTCTGCATACCGCCGGTACGCAGGCTGTCTGGAGTTCCGTAGTATGGTTTCCCGATGGCCGGTATGATGGGCTTACCGAACGAATTGAGTCCGAGATAGACTGGGGCCAACTCACTGTATTGCCGTCCGCCATCGAGCTGATTAGCGGGATCCCAGAAAGGCGTCCAGTTGGGGGTTCCGGTCATGAAGTTCGAAACGCCGGAAAGCTGGTAGCCATCCGTAGCGTAAGCAAGCCAGCGTGATCCGCCGAAGTATTTGGCAACGCCCGGAAGATCGTAGACATAGTTGACTGCGGCGACGTTTCTGCGATCCCAGGTGGCAACCTGGTAGTTGTAGAGCGGGTTGAAGGGATCGACCCAGCCGTTGTCCGAGGACTCGGTGGTCATCGATTTTGCCCAAGTATAGACTGCGCCCAACGTCAGGGATTTGCCGAAGCGGCGCTGCACGGAGGTTTGCAAGCTGTTGTAGTTGGAGGTTCCATCGAACTTGGTGTATGGAATCTCGCCATAACCCCAATAGGGTGCGAGATAGTTAGCGGGGTATGCGTACTGGCCGCTGAAGCTGTAGCCGGCTGCGGCGTACTCAGGGGGCAGGTTGGGTTCGACGTCCGGAACCACACCGCCGGGGAAGTCCGCCGGATCTTGCGCGGCCTTCGTGAAGGCGGTTCCGTAAGGAATGGTGTTGATGTCGCGGTTGGTCACCAGATGACGCGCCACGGTGCCGACGTAGGCGATGTCGAAGGTGAAGCCGGAGGCGATTTCACGCTGAACGCCCAGGCTGTAGCTGTAGACCGTGGGAATCTGGCCGCTTCTTTCCGCGCCCTGGATGGAACTAAGCACTCCCAAGGTCTGCTGCGCAGTGGATATGCTGCTCATGTTGAGATAAGTACTGGAGGTGACGGTCGGGGTGGTCACCTCCTCGGGGTTATTGAAGGCCGGGTTGAAGACCAGGTTGCCTTGTTCGCGGTCATGGGACATGCCGAAGCCGCCGCGCAGTACACCCTTGTGGTCGCCGACCGGATCCCATGCAAAACCGATGCGTGGTTCAGGCATGATGCCGCGGCTGTCCCAGCCACCCTTAGGCAAGGTGCCGTTGGAGGCATATTCCATGCCCTCTAATTGATTTCCGCTGTTGGCGATGGGGTTGCCGGTCGTCGGGTCGATCTGTATGCCGGCGCTCCTGACGTATGAGGACGGATTGAACAAAGCGATCTGATTCCTGTCGTCGTACTGGGGTGGGATATAGACGAAGCGTATGCCATAGTCGAGCGTCAGGCGAGGCGTAATCTGCCAGGTATCCTGCGCGTAAAACTCGACCTGGTTGTAACGGAAATAGCCGGTTGGCCGGGAGCTGGACTGGTCAAACGACTGAAAGTCGCTCAACAATGCGCTGGCGAAAGGCGAACCGGTGTCGGATGAGCAAACCCTGTCGTTGTTGGAGGTGGGGCAGTTGTTGAAACTGTACTGGCCGTTCGCATTGCCCCAGGAAATCTGATCCTTGCGGTTGCGCTGATAGAAGACACCGAACTTGAAGGTGTGGCTGGACTTGACCCAGGTCAGGTTGTCGTTGACATTGATGGTGGTGTTGGCCTGGAACCACGGGGTCGCTCCGAAGTAGGTCCACGGGTAGATCTGGCCGTTGCCGCCATAGCCCACGTCGGGGATGGAGGTGGCCGTGGTGACCGGGTAGAGCAGCGGCAGATTGATGCCGGGGTTGGCTCCCACGCTGATATTGCCGTTGTTGCCCGTAGTCGACGAACGGTAGGCGCTGGGACCGACGCTGAGCTCGTTGAGCAGCGTGGGTTTAAGCGTGCTGGTCAAGTCAACGGCAAGGTTCCAGCCGTTCTGGGAATTGAGGCAACCGCCGGCAATCTGGATTTCACCATCGCAGGGCAGGCCAAGCGATCCCATTGGACCGGTGGTGGACTGGAAGTTGCCGATCCAGCGGGCGTAGATTCGTTCGCCGGGTGAGATCTGGTAGTCCATCCGGCTTATGTATTCGCTGCGGGGATTGCTGTAGGAGAGCGAGTCGACGCGGTTGTAGCTGTCCTGGGTAACGCCGTAGGAGCTCGCGTTGGGCTGCGGATAGAGATTCCAGAGAGCCTGTATGGCAGCATTCTGGTCGGCGGTGGGGATGGTATTGTTGGCAAAAGGTGTCGTGGTTCCAGGTTGATAGATGGTGAGCGGCTGACCGCTGCTGTCGATGCTCTGGGAAAAGTCGCCGGTGCGCTCGAGATCCGTAGGCACGTAGTAGTCGTTGGTGCCGCCGGGGACGAGTTGCTGGTAGAACTCGCCGGAGAAGAAGAAGAAGAGCTTGTCCTTCTTGATGGGGCCGCCGACGGCGACGCCTTCCGTGTTATATCGATAGAGCTGCTTGGCGATGTCGTTGTGGTTGTTGAACCAGCCGGTGGCGTTCATGCCGTCATTGCGGTGAAAGTAGTGGGCGTTGCCATGGAAATCGTTGGTTCCCCCTTTGGAAACGACTGAAATCTGGCCGCCGGAGGCCTTGCCGAATTCAGCCTGATAGTTCGAGGTGAGAACCTTTACTTCCGAGATGGCGTCGGGGTTGATGGTCACATGGGTGCCCCCGTTGTTACCGGTGTCGACGTTGGAGGTTCCGTCGAGCGTGAATTCATGGGTGTTGGCGCGGGTTCCGTTGATGTTGTACGAATCGAGACCGCCGGTGCCCGATTCGCCGAAAGCGCCTACGCCAGCCACGCCTGGGACAAGGCGCATGTAGTCGAGCACGTTGCGGCCGTTCATGGCTACCTGATCCAGCTGCTTGCTGGTGATCGTGTCCGAACGCTCGCCGGAGTTGCTCTGTACCTGGAGCTGGCCGGTATCGGCGGTAACCTCAACGGTGCTCGAAGAAGCGCCGATCTGCATCGCGAAGACGCCGGCGCTGAGATTGTCCGCCGCGTTCAGGGTGATATTGGACTTCTGAATGGTCTCGAAGCCGGTGGCGTCGACCTGAATGGAGTAGGTTCCGGGCTGTAAATTGGGTAAAGAAAAAGTCCCGGTATTACTGCTGGTGGTAGTACGGGTAATGCCCCGGTTGGGTTCTGTGGCGGTAATTGTTGCTTTCGGAATTGCGGCTCCGGTCTGGTCCTGGACCGAGCCGTAAATCGCGCCGGATGTTACCTGTGCCTCGCCTGAGGGCGTCCAGCCCAGCAGGGTAGCAAAAGCCAATAGCAACCAAGCCGTCGGAACGAACCGACCCCGGCGGTGAGTTTCACGGCGGGTCAACGTCTTCCTCCGCCTCCATATTGCGTACAACATATTTCCTCCTTGCGAGTTTGAGCCGTAGAAGAACACCTGGAGCCTCTGATGCTGCGGGGGCAGGTTTAGTTCTCGCTTTTCGAATCTGCCCAACCGGACGAACCCTAGCCCCGTGGATGAACGATGGTCTTTAGGTAATGCAGAAGGTTTCCTGATGATTTTCTGATCCCGCCTAACCAACTGAAACTGAATAAGATAAAAGATTGGATCACGGAATGTTAAACTGAATAAGTTCAGGTGGAAGACTGTTGCATAAGGATTTTTCAATTGGTCGATGGATCGTCCATCCCGGGTTAAATGCCATCTCGAGCGATTCTGAGACGACCCATCTCGAACCCAAAGTGATGCAAGTGCTGCTGCGGTTGGCCTCTCGTCACAGCCAGGTGGTCAGCAAAAACACATTGATCTCCGAGGTATGGCCGGACACGTTTGTCTCCGACGACGCACTCACCCGGTGCATTTCCCTACTGCGAAGGGAGATGGGGGACGACCCGCATACCCCTCGGTATATCCAGACCATCCCCAAGGTGGGGTATCGGCTGATTGCCGAAGTACGCCCGATCGAGATTGCCGAGGATGAACCGAAAACCTCCGCGCTGTTGCTGGAGACGCCCGTTTCGCTTGCCCCGCCACTGGCTGATTCTGCGGAATCCCATGAGACGCCGGACTTCATCAGTCCCCCTTCGGAACTCCCGAACGCGAGTGTCCCAAAGTCCGCGATCGCGAGGCACTCGATCCTTTGGAAGCTCCTCGCAGCCATCGCGCTTCTCGCTGGAGTCTCGTTTGCCTCTCTCCTGTGGGGGACGCACCGGCAGTCCTCGGTGGCCTTTCGCGTGATTCCGCTGACCTCGTATGCCGGTCAGCAAGATCAGGCTGCCTTCTCACCGGACGGTTCCCGGATCGCCTTTGTCTGGACGAAGACCGAAGATGGCAGCCGCAATGTCTTCATCAAGCAGATCGGCAGCGAAACCCTGCTCCGGCTGACCAATGGAAACGAGATGGATTACTCTCCCGCCTGGTCTCCCGATGGATCACAAATCGCATTTCGGGCCATCTCGGAGCATGGGTCTGGAATCTTTCTGGTCTCAAGCCTGGGTGGACAGCCGCAGAAGGTCTACACTCTGCTGGGTCCGGTACAAAAGGAGCAAGCCGGGCTGTCATGGTCTCCGGATGGCAAGAGGCTGATTTTTGCTGATGGCTTTTCGGAGAATTCTCCGTCGTCGATTTATGAATTGTCCCTGGACACGATGCAAGCTCATGCGATCACCGCTCCGCCGCGTGTATGGGACGGCGATCTAAATCCAGTCTTCTCGCCCGATGGCCGCAAGATCGCGTTTCTTCGCGGAATTGAGGGTTTGGTTCGAGACATCTATGTGGTCTCCGCCAGCGGAGGTGAGCCCAAACAGATCACACGCGACGAGCGGATCATCGATAGTCTGGCTTGGACTCCGGACAATGCGTCGATCATCTTTTCGTCCGACAGGGGTGGAAAATTCGCTTTGTGGAAGGCTTCGGCTCGTGGCGGCGAACCCGAGCGGCTCCCGGTCGGCGATGAAGACGCCTATCAGCCTGCCATCTCCGCAGCCACCCGCCGCCTGCTCTTTACGGAGAGTTCAGCGACCTGGAGCATCGTCGGCTTTCCTCTATCCTCGAACGGGAGAGCTGGTAAGCCAATCGCTGTAGTCTCCTCGACGCAGCAGGATTCGGCGCCTTCGTTTGCGCCTGACGGCTCGCGATTCGCTTTCCAGAGCTGGCGCTCCGGCGCTCAGGACCTGTGGATCGCCTCCCGGGATGGCCTCAATCTGCTGCAGCTAACCTCGTCGGGATTCGCTCTGACCGGAAGCCCGGCTTTTTCTCCGGATGGCCAGCAAGTCGCGTTCGACGGACGGCCGGATGGACATTCTCATATTTTTGTCGTTCCAGCCGGCGGCGGCTCGCAGCAACAGCTCACCTTTGGTAATTCCAATGACATCCTGCCTCGATGGTCCGTGGATGGGCAGTACCTCTATTTTGCCTCCAACCGCAATGGCGGTTGGCAATCCTGGAAGGTTGCAGTCCGCGGAGGACAACTGCAGCAGGTTACGACCAATGGAGGTTACCTGGCCATGGAGTCGCCGGACAGGCAGTGGGTTTACTACACCAAGGCAGATGCACCTGGAATCTGGCGGGTGCCCATCGGTGGTGGACCTGAGGTGCGTATCCTTTCCCAACCGAGAACCGGCTATTGGGGTTATTGGAGTGTCACCAACCGAGGCATTTACCTGCTGGATAACGAGCAGGCTGTACCGCGAATCGTGCTCTATGATCCGGTCGCGGGGAAAATCACTCCAGTTATTACCCTGGACCAGCAGCCTCCTCCGTACTCGGGTATCAGTGTAAGCAGCAATGAGGATGAGCTGCTCATTACCGATGAGCGCAATGCCGGGAGCCACATCACTCTGGTTGAGGATTTCCCCCGATGAACTCGAATCCCTTGCATCGGTATGGTTTTGTTATCGTCGGGTATATTCGATAAAATGGGGATCACAATCTATGTCGAAGCGTGAATTTCAGACCGAAGTCAATCAGCTGTTGCAACTTATAATCCACTCACTCTACTCTCATCCCGAGATCTTCCTTCGCGAGCTGATCTCCAACTCCTCCGACGCGCTCGACAAGCTCCGCCACCTTACCTTGACGGACGACAGCTACAAGACGGTCCCCTTCGACCCACGCATCGACCTTGAACTCGACGAAGAGGCCAAGACCCTTACCATCGCCGACACCGGCATCGGCATGAACGAGGAGGATCTCGTCTCGCACCTGGGCACCATCGCCCGCTCCGGGACCAAGAACTTTCTTGCGCAGCTCTCCGGTGATGCCAGGAAAGACTCGAACCTCATCGGCCAGTTCGGCGTTGGCTTCTACAGCGCATTCATGGTCGCCGACAAAATCGAGGTCGTCTCCCGCAAAGCTGGTGAAGAACTGGCCTGGCGCTGGATCAGCGACGGGCAATCCGGATTCGACATTGAACCTGCCGAACGCCTGGTCGCAGGCACAACCATCCTTCTGCACTTCAACGAAGAGGGAAAGCAGTACGCCAACAGCTGGCGCCTCCAGGAGATCGTCAAAAAGTACTCCAACCACATCGCATTTCCCATCTTTCTCACCTACGACAAGAGCGATTGGAACGCTGAGGAAAAGAAGTCGATCAAAACCCGCTCCACCGAGCAGGTCAACGCTGCCAGCGCCCTCTGGCGCCGCTCAAAAAACGAGCTCACCGACGAGGACTACAAGGAACTCTACAAGTCCATCACCGGCGACTCGCAGGACCCGCTCTTCTGGTTCCACACCAAGGCTGAGGGAAGCCTCGAATACACTACGCTCTTCTACATTCCGTCAAAGGCGCCGCTCGACCTCTACCAGGCCGACTACCGCGTTGGCGTCAAGCTCTACGTCAAGCGCGTCTTCATCATGGACGACGCCAAGGAGCTACTGCCGCAATATCTTCGGTTCGTCCGCGGCATCATCGACAGCGAAGACCTTCCACTCAATGTCAGCCGCGAGATTCTCCAGCAGAATCGCGTCCTGACCAGTATCCGCACCGCTAGTGTCAAAAAGATCTTATCGGAGCTCAAGAATATCGCGGCCAACAAGCCCGATGAATATCTGAAGTTCATCGCCGAGTACAACCGGCCGCTCAAAGAGGGCCTCTACGGCGACTACGCCAACCGCGAAACGCTGCTCGATCTCATCCGCTTCAAGTCCACGAAAGTGGATGGCGTGACCAGTCTCGCTGAAGTGATGTCGCGCATGAAAGACGGGCAAAAGAGCATTTACTACATCACAGGCGGCGCTGAATCGCTGCTCCGCACCTCGCCTCTGCTTGAAATCTACAAGAAGAAGGAAATCGAAGTCTTAATCCTCGATGACGACTTCGACGAGATCGTCTTCTCCGGCGTCGACAAGTACGGTGAAATCGACCTCAAGGCAGTCAACAAAACATCCACCGGCGAAGACCTCAAGGATGAAGCGGAGCCAGGTAAAGAGGAAAAGGCCGAAGCCCTCAAGCCGCTGCTCGAAAAACTCAAGGCGACTCTCGGCGATCGAGTTAAAGACGTGCGAGCCTCAGTGCGCCTCGCCGACAGCCCCTCCTGCATTGTCTCCGATGAAGAGGAACCTTCCCTGCAGATGCAGCAAATGCTGCGCGCCATGGGCCAGAAAGATATCCCCGCGCCGGTGCCGACACTCGAAATCAATCCCGATCACGAGATTGTCAAGAAGCTCCTCGCCCGTCCCGACGATGCGGTCATGGAAGACGCCACATGGCTGCTCTTCGATCAAGCCCTGCTCATGGAGGGCGTTCCGCTCAAAGACCCCGCCACATTCGTGCAGCGTCTTAATCGCATCCTGAATCTCTCTGTATAGCGTTCGATCGGTGCGACCGTAATTTCTTTCGCCTGCCCCAGTTCTTCAGGCACTGGCTTCAAGAATCGCATCGCACTGTTGGCCAATCCGCGTACAACGCCGCAAGCTCGGCATCAGTGTAGCCAGCTAACCCTGTTGGTTCGCTATCTCGAAAAACTACTGGGCAGGAAAAATACCGTACTTGTCCGCCAGGAATTGCTGGAGACCTCCAGGAAGAGTTGACGCTAGCTCCTGCCATGTGAGCAGCTTGAGCCGGCACCGAAGGTCGACGAGACGAACAGCACGCATGATACGGTACCAGGCTTCAACCAGGTCGGGACGGCGCGCATCACAAAAGACACAGAAGGAGCATTCTGCGGCATAGGCCGCGAGAGCACCTCGAATCAGTTGATAGCCGCTTTGCAATTGGTTGTGAATAGGCAGCTCAGCAAGATCAAAGACTGTCTCCAGGTCACGATAGCGGCAGAGCAGGTCGAATCTGGCTGACTGAAAATCCGACTCAGTCAGCTTCGCCTCGACCAGAAGGTTATCGACCTTCATATCAATCTCAGTATTGTCTCGTCTGCCTCTTTGCAGTGGGATTCTCGGTTTGAATCCAAACTCGGGCACCACATTCGATTCAATTCCCAGCAGCGCTCGTACGCGCATCGATGTCATGACCTCTGGATGACAAAAGATGTTCATGAGCAGAGCGTCAGAGCTATTCGCACAATCCAGTTCTTTCCACTGCCAATTCGCATAAACGCGTGATCGCTTCGACGCGGTGTGGACTTTTCGGAGGCGTTTGCTCCACTCTTGATTGCCACAAATTCTTTGGTACGTAGCCGGGTAGAAATTTCCATGGCGGCCATCGTCATCCTGCCCATAGATGATGCTGGGAGCTTGCCCATTCGTGCGTTCGTGCAGAAATCCATTCATCGACGCGAATCTCAGATTGCGTAGACTGAGTTCGCTGCGCAGACTTATACCGCTGGGGAGATTGAAATTTGATTGCTCGACAATCGGCACGCTTTCTATAATAGGAGAAGAATCGGCGAATATTCAACGCAATTCTCTGATAGGCGATCATGGACGAACGAACGACATCTCGAAAGATCGTTCATATCGACATGGACGCTTTCTATGCCTCAGTAGAGCAGCGCGACGATCCCAATCTGCGCGGCAAACCTGTGGTGGTTGCGTGGAAAGGCAAACGGTCTGTTGTCTGTGCGGCTTCCTATGAAGCGCGGAAGTTTGGTGTGCGCTCGGCGATGCCTGCGATCAGCGCTGAGCGACTGTGCCCTGAGGCTGTCTTCGTTCCGCCTGATTTTGTGCGTTACAAAGAGGCTTCCCGAGCGGCACGAGAGATCTTTTATGGTCATACGGATCTCGTTGAACCGCTATCGCTCGATGAAGCCTATCTGGACGTGACGGAAAACAAGTCCGGCCTGGCGACGGCAACGCGCGTGGCAATAGCTATCCGTCAGCAGATCCGCGAAGAGCTACATCTGACAGCCTCAGCCGGAGTTGCGCCGAATAAGTTCCTCGCGAAGATCGCGTCCGACTGGCGCAAGCCGGATGGTCTGTTCGTGATCCAGCCACAAGAGGTAAATGCATTTCTTGTGCCTTTGGAAGTCGGACGAATCCCCGGTGTAGGAAAGGTCACAGAGGAAAAGCTCAAACAGATGGGGGTATCTACAGTGGGCGATTTGCAGCGCCTCAATTTGCCGGACCTGCAAATGCAGTTTGGTCGATATGGTTTACGTCTTTATGAGCTTGCTCGTGGCATAGATCACAATCCGGTGGTCGCCAACCGGCCGACGAAATCCATCTCAGCAGAAGATACTTTTGAACGGGATCTACCTCTGGCTGAAACCGAAGAACTCATTCGGCGCTTGTCAGAAAAGGTATGGACCGGGTCTCGCAAAGACGGACGTATTGCACGCACAGTCGTGCTGAAATTGAAGACCAGTGAATTTGCGATTTTCACACGCAGCTATACCCCTCACAATCCTCCGGAGTCATGTGAGGAACTGACCGCAATAGCACTGTCTCTGCGGGAGCGAATCGAGCTTGGTTCAGGTCAGCGATACCGTCTTGTGGGTGTCGGGCTGAGCAACTTTCGGGACGAAGGCACGTCGTCCCCACTCTTTGATTTGTGAGGTCGTTACTCAGACTCCTTAGGCTGATTGCATCTATTAGCGTTCATAATGCTGTTCGATATTGCCAGGAGCAACAGTTGGCGCTTGATGAAAACAGCGTGAGGAATGTGAACTCGCTGCGCCGCTGCGAGTTTCGCGCTGTTCACAAACTGCCCAAAAAGATGCTGCTGCAGGAAACTGAGCCGAAACCCTTGGTGCGAACATCTATGATGGCATCGTGCGCACCCATCTCGCCAGCCTGGTCGAGGAATTCCGCCGCCACGCTGCCGAGATTGCGGTGGTGGCTCATCGCGGCAACCGCCGCTATCGCACGAGCTATGGAGAATTGGCGCGGCTCGCGGGCCGTTTCGCCGCCGAACTTGACCGGCGCGGCATAAAGCCGGGTGAGCGTGTGGTGCTGTGGGGCGCAAACTCCGCTGAGTGGATGGGCGCCTTCTTCGGCTGTATGTTGCGAGGAATCATCGCCGTGCCGCTCGATGCGGCGGGGTCGCCTGAGTTCGCTGCACGCGTGGTGAAGGATGTTGCTCCAGGGCTCATCGTGGGCGATCGCGCCCTGATGCACAATCTCGCGGGCTTTGACGATCTTCCTCATATAGGATTCTCGGAATTCGACGCCCAATTGCCGACCGAGCCCAATTTTGCGGTGCACGAGACGGTCACTGCGCAAACGGCCTTTCAGATCATTTTCACCTCCGGCACCACATCCGAGCCCAAGGGGATTGTGCATACCCATGCCAACGTGCTGTCCAGCGTGCGCCCCATTGAGCACGAAATTGCGAAGTATCGCAAGTATGAGCGCTGGGTACACCCCATGCGCTTTCTACTCACCCTTCCGCTGAGCCATGTCTTCGGGCAATTCATGGGTCTATGGATGCCTCCTCTGCTGGCAGGTGAAGTGCACTTTGTGGAGCAGCTTGAGGCTCGGCGGATGACGGAATTGATTCGCCGAGAGCGTATTTCGGTGTTGGTTGCAGTGCCTCGTGTGCTTCAACTACTGCGCGCACACCTGCTGGGCCGCTTTGAATCGCTTGCGGCGGAGGTTGAGCAGGCTCAGAAGTCGTCGCTATTGAAGCAGTGGTGGCGATTCCGCAAGGTACATGGCGCTCTGGGATGGAAGTTCTGGGCGGTCATTTCCGGTGGGGCGACGATGCCGGCAGAGCTCGAAGAGTTCTGGAATCGCATCGGAATTGCGCTGATCCAGGGCTACGGCATGACCGAAACCACGGCGCTGGTGACGCTGAACCATCCGTTCAAGATTGCCCAGGGAACGATTGGGAGGACGCTGCCGGGCCGGGAGGTGCGCCTCAGCGAGGATGGCGAAATTCTAGTGCGCGGAGACATGCTGGCGACGGCGACTTGGCAAGGCGGCAGTCTGCACCCCCGGGAGGGCGAGTGGCTGGCCACGGGCGATCTCGGCGTGAAAGATGAGCATGGCGAGTTGCGCTATCTGGGCCGAAAGGGGGATGTGATCGTTACGGGAGGGGGCATGAATGTGCATCCCGACGACCTGGAAGCGGCGATGAAGAAGCAGCCGGGCGTGCGGGATTGCGTTGTGGTCCCGTGTGATACGCCATCCGGTCCGGAACCGGTGGCAGTGGTGCTCTCGCAGGGGACCGATGCGCAGCTGCATGAGGCTGTGCTGGGAGCTAATCGCGAACTGGCGGAGTTTCAGCAGATTCGCCGCGTGCTCAAGTGGCCTGAGCCGCAATTGCCGTACACATCAACTGGAAAGCTGCTGCGCCGGAAGATCGCTCAATGGGCTTGCGGAATGATTCAGAACCAGCAACGCCCCGGCCAGCATTCTGGCCCTCATTCCGCACAGACAGGCGAGGATATCGTGCTTGAACTGATTGCGGAAATAACCGGCACCGCTGCCCCAAGCGCCGACAACAACCTCAGGCTTACCGAAGACTTGAGCTTGGACAGCCTCGGTCGCGTCCAACTGCAGACTGCGCTCGAGCAGCGGCTGGACCTGGAATTGCCTGACGATGCTCTCGCCAGTTTAGAGACGCTGGGGGACCTGCGAGCCGTTGTCGCGAAAGAGGCCAGGCCGGGCGCCACTTATCAAGTTGGACAAGCTGGACAAGGCGCCCTGCCGGATGTGGCGAGTCTGGCGCCTGCGACGACGACCGATCCGCGGTCGACCTTGGCTGAGGGTCAACCTGCTGCTGACCAATCTGCACCGGACAAGTCTGCCATGGCCCAGCCCGCCGCGCCATCCCGAACCTCGAGCATCGTTGATGACGATCAGAAAGCGCTCACCTCAGAACATCTCTATCCTCACTGGCCGTGGAACTGGCTGTTCAACTCGGTGCGCGTCGTTTTTCTAGAACTGGTGATGCGGCCGTTGGTGTGGCTGCTGGGTGCGCCGCGAGTCGTGCGCAAACCAGGCGAGATTCCGCCTGGACCGCTGTTGATCATTGCCAATCATGTCACTGCCTACGATGGAGCGCTCATTCTGTATGCACTGCCCGGCAGGCTGAGGCGGCGAGTGGCGATTGCCATGCTGGGCGAGATGCTGCTCGACTACCGGCGCGGCCGAAACCAGCCAAATGCGCTGCTCAACCTGCTGGCTCCGCCTCAATATTGGCTGGTCACGGCGTTGTTCAACGTCTTCCCGCTGCCTCGGCTGCACGGCTTTCAAAAGAGCTTTATGCACACGGGCGAGGCGATGGACCGGGGATACTCAGTCCTGGTGTTTCCTGAGGGCGCTCGCAGCCTCGATGAAACGATGCATTCCTTCCGGCAGGGAATTGGCCTGCTGGCTCAGCAGTCGAACGTCCCGGTGCTGCCGGTGGCACTGATCGGGCTACAGGAGATGCATAGCTCGGGTTGGTTCCGCTCCGAACTGCTGGAAATCCGCATTGGCGAGGTCATCCCCGTCGACCCGGAAGCTGAGCCACCTGAATTGACGGCAAAATTTGAAGAGGCTGTTCGCGGGCTTCTTTCTTGATTTGGTTTCCCGACCTGGCCGCCGCATTTGAGGAACCTGCCTACGATGGACATCGGATCTTCGTCCAATCTTCGCAAGAATTGACTCGCAGGCGGCGGCTCTGAGAGACTCCGCCTGTATGCGATATAGCGGAACACTGGAATATGCTCATGAGCGCAAGATACGGGAGCGGAATACCCGCATCTACCGGCTTGCGCACTGGCCTTTATGGATTTTCGTCTTCTTTCTGGCACCCGGGCCGTTGACCTTCTCGCTTTTTGCGCATGGGTTTGGGCCGGGAAACCTGGCATGGCTCGCGGCGGTCCTGTTGGGAACGGGCGTGGCCGGGCTGCGCGCGCAGTTGCCTGGAGTTGAATTGCGTCCGTATATCCTGCGCTTCGACGAAGACAAGCCTAACCCACTCTACCGGCGCGTCTGCTACACTTTCGCATGGAATGGGGTGCTGAACTTTGCGCTGATGAACCTGGCGGGTCTGGCCGTTGCGGCCGCTACCGGACACTGGTACATGAGCCAGATCTACCACTACGCCTACCTGCCGGTTTGGGCGGTGATTCTGCTGCTGGGAGCAGCCGGGCTGTTGCCGCGGGTGGGCCGGTCCACCAAGGGTGAAGGCACGGAGCGTCGCTACTTCTACGGGTCAGTCTGGGCTGTAACAGCGGCGCAGACGGTGCTGCTGGTGCTTTGGAAGACGCTGCCGCAAACCCAAACGACGAGTCTGGTGAAGCTGGTCGCCTTCTTGATAGCCCTGCTGATCATGGGTGTGGCTGCATATCAGGGCAAGTTGCCGCGCACGCGGCCCATTGTGCCAGGTGAACTGATGGTGGATTGAGGGCTACCTTGCACACCACTCAAATATGAGGCGTGGATTTTGCGGGTGCTGTATTCCTTTGAAGCTGTATTCCTTGAGACTGGCCCGAGTGCCTGCGAGCTCGCGTTATCATTCCCTCGCGGGATAATCACACGATGATCTGGTCTCAGAATTATTTTCTGTTCGGGCAAAACCTGGCAGTCTCAGCCCTGATCGCCGCCGCTCCTATATTTACTCTTCTATTTCTGCTGGGCGTGATGCGCAAAGCGTCATGGGTAGCGGGGCTCTCTGGCCTCGCTGTTACGTTCGTTCTGGCGATTTTCGGGTATCACATGCCTTTGATCACGGCTGTGAGCGCAGCGACATATGGAGCGGCCTTCGGCCTGTTCCCTATTTCCTGGATCGTCTTCTGGGCGATTGCGCTCTTTCGGGTGACGGTCGAGACGGGCAAATTCGATATTATTCGAGGGTCCATCGGCAGGCTGACTCCCGATCCGCGCTTGCAGGGACTCTTGATTGCGTTTGGGTTCGGAGCTTTCCTTGAGGGTGCGGCGGGATTTGGAACTCCGGTCGCAATCGCCGCGACGATGCTCACGGGCCTGGGATTCCCGGCATTCAGTGCCGCGGCCATTTGCCTTCTCGCAAATACGGCGCCGGTCGCCTTCGGTTCGATAGGGATTCCCGTGATGACGCTGGCCGGAACGACGGGGCTGCCACTGGAAAAGCTGAGCGCCGCTGTTGGGAGCATCTGCGCTCCGGTTTCGCTGATCCTTCCGGCTTACCTGATCTTCGCGATGTGGGGCCTGAAGGCGCTATCGGGCGTATGGCTGCCGGCGATTGCCGCGGGAGTTGTCTTTGCCGGCGTACAGTTTAGCGTTTCCAATTTCATTGGCCCTCAACTGACAGACATTCTTGCGTCATTGTCGGCGATGGCTGTTCTCATCGCTTTGTTTCGCTTGTGGAAGCCAGGCGCAAACCAGGGGAATGTACCGGTTCATGCAGGTTTGATATCCGCCGTTCCAGATTTGCGTCAAGATGTGCGCCACAGCGCCGGCGAGATCCTTTACGCATGGATGCCTTACGGGCTGCTGGTGGTGTGCGTTCTGCTGTGGGGATACAAGCCTATCCAGGCTCTTTTGAATACCGTTACAGTCGCCATTCCATGGCCATTTTTGCACGATATGGTGATGCACGTGCCGCCCATTGTCACGAGAGCAGCGCCGTATCACGCGATCTTCAATTTCAACTGGATGGCGGCTTCAGGGACTTCATGCATGGTAGCTACCCTGCTGGCGGCGTTCTGCCTGAAGATCAGTCCGCGCCGCTTTCTGCTGCTGCTCGTATCGGTCGTCCGAACGCTGCTGCTCCCAACTGTCACGGTCACCTCCGTTCTGGCGATCGCTTTCCTGATGAACTACTCTGGCGCTACGGCAACACTCGGGCTTGCCTTCGCCGCCACAGGCACAATGTTCCCCTTCTTCAGCTCGCTGCTTGGCTGGCTTGGAGTCTTCCTCACGGGCTCGGACACCTCCGCGAACGCCTTATTCGGAAACCTGCAGGTCGTTACCGCCGGACGGCTCGGCCTCGATCCGGTTCTGATGGCTGCATCCAACTCGGCTGGCGGAGTGATGGGCAAGATGATAAGTCTGCAGACGATCGCTGTTGCGGCGGCGGCTACCGGCATGTCGGTTCACGATCAGGCAAAGCTATTCCGATTTACTCTGAAACACAGCGTTTTTCTGGCCAGCCTGGTCGGGGCTCTGGCTCTGCTTTACACATATGTCTTCCATTTCAGATGGAGCTGATTCGAACCGGACGTTTGAGCCGAGTATTCTGTCTGTCTGGAGGGAGACGAGCTTATCGAGTTCATTAAGCTGCAACGTCAGCGAGTTGCATCTTACTGACTAAGGCTGAAAACTGCCTGCCAACAAATCATGCAAGCCAAGAGTGAGGTCCGTGCTCTAGCATCGTCTTTCATCCGAATCGTCGAGGCGACGCGATGAGAGACAAATCCGAAGAAATACGACGTACTGGAGCCATGCGCAATGGAATTTCATATCTCCCGGGCAATTCGGGAAAAACTGGAGATCGATGGGCTCTTGTTTGGCTACACCGGCAACGTCGTTTTCGCTGATGTTACCGCGAGCCGGAAATTGGCCAGCCGCCTCAATGACACACGCGGCCCGGACCCCGATCCGGAGAAGATCGCCCATGGCGGCGCGCTTTTCGGCATGGGCCTAATTGATGAGCTGAATCATGCGCTTGTGGCTCGCTATCGCGAGGAGATCGACCCTTCGGTGCTCTCAGACGCGCTTGGCTGGTTTGCGGCCAAGATCGGCGCGGAGAATGTCGACCGGCTCCTGCTCCGGTTTGTCGAACAGTTCCCCACTGTGGCCGTTTTTCAAGGCAAGCTGAAGGCAGAGGAATGGCTGGGCGCTACAACGGATGGGCTGCCGAACCGCGAAGCGGCGCTTGAAGAGTTGATGCTGCTGTGGCTGACCAATCGCAACCCGGCATTTGCATCATTTCGCGAACTTTTCGACGATAGGGATCTGCAATCCAAGTCCGAATATCCCAGCGTGACGGCAGCATTTCCCGATTACCTCAACACACGTCCGCCCATTTCGTCCGCAGCAGGGAGCCTTTACGATGTGCTCTCTGCACCCATGCTTGCTTCTCCGGATTCGCTTACCGGACAACTGGACTTTATCCGCGAGCACTGGCCGAAATATCTGGGCAAGGATCTGCCGCGGATTTTACTCGCCATTGATGTTCTGCGCGAAGAAGATGTCGCCATCTGGATGAGGTTTCACCCGCCCGGGCCTGACCGTCACCGCCATGCCGCTACGGGATGGGGCGCTGAAGGCTTTGTAGGAGATGAATACGTCGGATTCGATCAGGAATTCGGCCAGGATTTCGTCATTGGGCCTGACGGAGTTCGACACCGCCGGTATGCGACCGATTACCAGGCACCTCTGGTCGAATATGAAGCTTTCAGCGCCGACCAGGCCTGGATGCCGAACGTAGTGCTGATCGCGAAAAGCACCTATGTCTGGCTGGAGCAGTTGTCCAAGAAGTACGGGCGGCACATTCACAACTTGAATCATATTCCTGACGAGGAGCTGAGTCTGCTTGCCAGCAGAGGCATCACGGGTCTGTGGCTCATTGGTCTTTGGGAGAGAAGCATCGCATCCAGAACGATCAAGCGTTTGCGAGGCCACGGCGATGCAGTAGCGTCTGCGTACTCACTCAAGGAGTACAACATTGCGGAAGACCTGGGTGGAGGAAACGCATATGCGGATCTGCGCGATCGGGCTGCCAGATTTGGCCTCAGACTTGCGAGCGATATGGTTCCGAATCATATGGGAATCGATTCTGCTTGGGTGATCGAACATCCGGATTGGTTTATCTCCAGATCGGAGAGCCCGTTCCCTTCTTACAACTTCAATGGACCTGACATCTCGCCAGACCATCGAGTCGAAATAAAGATCGAAGATCACTACTATGACCAGACGGATGCTGCTGTGGTCTTTCGCCTGCGGCATCACTACGATGGGAAGACGCGCTTTATCTATCACGGCAACGATGGAACATCATTTGCATGGAACGACACAGCGCAGCTTGACTACTCGCAAAGCCACGTCCGAGAACATGTGATTCAGACGATTCTGCATGTTGCCAGGCAGTTTCCGATCATCCGGTTCGATGCCGCCATGGTGCTTGCGAAACGCCATGTGCAGCGCCTTTGGTTTCCGCTGCCGGGAGCGGGCGGCTCGATTCCATCGCGTGCCGAGAATGCAATTTCGCAGGAGGCCTTCGACGCTCTCATGCCGCATGAGTTCTGGCGTGAAGTGGTGGATCGCGTGGCCGTTGAAGTTCCAGGGACGCTGCTGCTCGCGGAAGCCTTCTGGCTGCTGGAAGGCTACTTCGTGCGCACATTGGGGATGCACCGGGTATACAACAGCGCGTTCATGAATATGCTGCGCGACGAAGAGAATGCAAAGTATCGATCTTATCTCAAGAAGACAATTGAGTTCGATCCAGATATCCTCAAGCGTTATGTCAATTTCATGAGCAATCCTGACGAGCGCACCGCTATCGACCAATTTGGATGGGGTGATAAATATTTTGGGGTTTGCACGCTACTATCCACGCTGCCGGGACTTCCGATGTTTGCTCACGGACAGATAGAGGGATTCACTGAGCGCTATGGCATGGAGTTCAAGCAAGCCAAGATGGACGAGTTCCCAAATGAAGGGCTGATGGCTCGCCATCAACACGACATCGCGCCTCTGCTTAAGAATCGCCAACTCTTCGCCGAGAGCACAAACTTTGTACTATACGACTTTTGGACTGATCACGGGACGGTCGATGAAAACGTATTTGCATTTTCGAATCGCCTGCATAATCAA
>Ga0302324_100004286_pt1 | contig 31611 bp, 30 predicted proteins | sample Palsa_T0_1_FD_201949 | JGI IMG/M metagenome (GOLD analysis project Ga0302324, IMG submission 201949) | Peat permafrost microbial communities from Stordalen Mire near Abisko, Sweden - Palsa_T0_1 | ecosystem: Environmental > Terrestrial > Soil > Palsa > Peat permafrost | place: Sweden: Abisko... | reverse complement strand
CCGCCGGCAGCGGCACGCAATTGACGGTAACCGAACAAGGCGTCTTCCTCGACGGCCAGGATAAGCCCGAATATCGCGAAGAGGGGACCAAGCATCTGCTCGAAAGTCTGGAGGCAGCACTAAGCGCAAAGCCCGCGAGGACACATTCATGACCGCACGACAGATCATCGGTTGGATCTTATCGATCGTCGCGTCGGCGATGTTCGCGCTCGCCGGCTACCTCAAACTTACGAGCAACCCAATGGAAACGCAGGCGTTCGCGATGTATGGCCTGCCATTGTGGTTCGTGTATGTCGTCGGCGTCATGGAGATCGCCGGCGTCATCTTGCTGTTGTTCACGAAGTGGCGCACGGCGGGTGCGGCATTGCTGACGGTCGTCGGCCTTGGTGCAACCTTCGAGCACGCGACACACGCGCAGCTTGCTATGGCCCCGATCCCGCTTGCGGCCGCCGCATGCGCAATCGTCGGAGCGATGCTGCGCGAACCCAAGCCGGATGTTGGGCGATCTGAACGCGCGCCTTAGTGCGGCATCTCTTCGTCATCCAGGCCGAAGTAGTGGCCGAGTTCATGAATAACGGTCTCGCGAACCTCACGTATCGCCTCTTCGCGTGAGCCGCTGACGCGATTGATGGGTCCGCGGAAGATCGCGATCTCATCCGGTAAGAGCGGAGCGTCGTGGTCGCGTTCAGTCAGTGCAACGCCGCGGTAAATACCGAGCAGCTCCAAATCGCCGCCTGGGTCATCTTCGAGGCTCGCAAGATCGTCGGCGCTCGGCTCATCCTCCGTTAGGATGATGACGTTTTCCACGAGATCGGCGAACCGCTTCGGAAGCGTCTCGAGCGCCTCGCTTACAACGCGCTCGAATTCATCGCGCGAGAGTTTTGCCATTAGCTACCTCGGTTAGCCCTTCACCAACGCTCTGCTCTTTAGGATACACCACGAAGAGGGCTTTCCGCCGCAATCAAGTAGCGCGGGACTTCATGCATCCCGCCACATCGTTCAAGCTCGGCCGTAACCCACGCGCGCACAATCCGAACATCCCGCATCTGAGCACAATCGTCGGTGCGACCAAGTTGCCGGCGCCACCCGTGTCCGTGAATTATACCATTGGGATGCCCGAGGTCCCTGACAAGTTCGGCACGATGCTCAACGACCGTCTCGGCGACTGCACGTGCGCAGCGTTTTATCATGCCCGACAAGTTTGGACGTTCCACTCCACCGGCAAGACGCAGACCGTACCGAACGCGGATGTCGTCCTGCTCTACGAGAAGGCCTGCGGCTACGTGCGTGATGGCAGCGAAGGGCCCGGCGGAAATGAACAGCACGTGCTGACGTACATCATGCGTCACGGCGCCCCGATCGGGAACGGCGGTGCGCCGAACGATAAGATCCTCGGTTTCGTTGAAGTTCCGCACAAGAACATCGACGACGTTAAGCGCACGATTCACAATTGCGGCGTCGCGTACATCGGCTTCAACGTCCCGGAAAATATTCTGCCTCCGGGCGGGCAACCGCCGAAGATTTGGACTGTTGAGCCAGGCCAGACGCACCCGGTCGGCGGCCACGCCGTGGTGTTGCCCGGCTACGACGCCGAAGGTGCAATCGTCATCTCTTGGGGCACGGTCTACAAGATGACGTGGGAGTTTTTTCTCAAGTACGTCGACGAAGTCTATGCGATAACCGATCGCGCCTGGTCGCAAAGTGCGTTTGCGCTCGAACGGCAATTGACGCTGCCGGGCGGCATCTCGCAAGCCGAGCTAGTCCAACGGATGCAGGCCGTCTAGACCAATACTTCGCGCACGTGGCCGGTTTCGACCTCATAGACAAAGCCGCGTACGTGATCGCGGTGCGGAAGAAACGGATGTTCGCGAACGCGCACGATCGCACTGCGCACGGCTTCGTCGATATCATTGAAGGCGCCGAACGCATACGGCGGCACGTGTCCCGTATCCGCGGCGATTTCGGCACGCAGAGCTGCTTCATCCGCTCCGTCAAGCCCGCAATTGGTGTGATGCATGAGGATGATCTCACGGGTTTGCAAGAGCCGCTGCGAGAGTACGAGCGAGCGCAAAACGTCTTCTGTGACCAGACCGCCGGCGTTGCGAAGAATGTGCGCTTCGCCCGAGTCGAGCCCGAAAATCCGAAAGCTGTCGATACGCGAATCCATGCACGTCACAAGTGCAACGTGCTTAGCCGGAATGAGCGCGCGGGGGCCCTCGAAATCGGCTTCATGCAAAACGGCATTGGCGACGAGTTCATCAATAGCAGAGTTCACGATACGCGTTCGTTTGCGTCAAGGGAGATACAAACCCTCGATTCGCACCAGTTCTCTTGCCGCGGGCGACCACGAGCAGGCTTTCGCCCGTGGTCGCGATAGTGTCTCACATTCACGCGAAAATGGAAGTACCGTACGCTTAGTGGCGCATCGAGGCGAAAAAGGTAGCGTTATTGGTGACGATGGTGCGCACGGTCGCGTCATCGGGCTCGAGGCTTGTTGCACCGTGCTGGAACGTCCCGCCCAGAACGATGCCGTCGCTGCGCGGAAACATGTACCCATTGCTCTGCAGTACCATATAGTCGACATCCGGCTCCGGCGCGAGCACGGAAAGCTGACCACGGACCGGCTCAAGCTGATCGTCGGCGAAGAGTTCCTTTGCACCAAGCCCCGTGCAGTTCATGACGAGCGGTTCGTCGAGCGCGAGCACGGTGAACAAGCGATAATGCGGCCGCACTCGATGACGACGCGCGGATACTATATCGTATACCGTTCGAACGGCAAGAACATTCGTGTTTCATTTGTGATCTATTCGGCACCATTTAAGGTGCTGCAAATCGACACGCTTCCGAACGGCTCGCGCAATCGTTCCGGGTACATTAACGGAATCGGCTGGTCGCTCGATCGCGGCCAAAAACCGCAGATCGCGAAAGGCAATCTTCGTGCATCGGTCCGGCGCGATGCCGACATCTATTATTTTGCCCACATCGGCGATTATTTTCGTACGATGAACGTGGTGGGCGCGGAAACATTCGCGGGGCATACCTGCTATCACGTGCGCGGTACAACGAAGTGGGGAAACGAAAACAACCAATATTTCGATACGCGAACAGGCCGGTTGGTCGGCTACGGCTTTCACCAATGGAACGCATCCGGCACAGCGCGGGAAAAGGAACTAACGCGCCAAATATTCAACGACTATCGCACCTTCAACGGCCTCCTCATTCCGATGCGCGTACGCGCGTTCCGAGGAGACAAACTCATTAACCTGTATCAACAGACGTCGGTCAGATTCGACGATGTCGACGACCGCGTATTCGCGTTACCACCCAGCGTCGCGGCGGCAGCAAAAGCAGCCTAGAACGCGGTTTTTGCGAGCATCGCCCGGAGGCGCCCGAGGTGATCGTTATCGTGCTCGATCATGCCGGTCACGACAGCGGCGAGCGTAATCGGCGCGCGGCCCTCATAGTGCCCGATCCGTAAGAAACCGGCTTCCGGCACGGCACTCAGCGCGTTGATGTTGCGCTTACGCGCCTCAAGGAATGCATTTATCGCATCGAGCGCGTCTTGCGCCCGGTAATGCGATGCCGCGGCTGCCGCTCCGCCGTCGAAATTATACAGCACCGGATCTTCTTCTTCGATAACACTGCGAACACGGGCCGTAAATCCATCGCGCTCGAGGTCGCGTAAGTGACACGCGTGCTCAACCGCGCAAAATTCGTCGCCGAAGGGTTCGAGCCGGGCTTCCGGCGGAAACGATACGACGAGTTCTGCGAATTCTGCAGCGTTCGCTTCCAACGTCGTCACAAATTCAGAAACGTCAGTTCCTATCACGGGGGACTGCTCCTCTTGTCCACGGGGTGCGATTGGTTGGCGTTTGCAAAATTCCGGCGACACTTTGCGCGCCGCTAAAGCGGTCGCTCCGATCTCATTGACGCCGATCGATGCCCGTCGGGAGCACGTTATTGAGCGCGCCTGCGATGGGGCCGACGGTCGCCGAACCGTTGACGGTTCCGCCGAAATTAAATACCGGCGTCGCGTTCGCCGTCCCGGCACCGGCAGGACTTGCCGCGCTTGCACCGCTCCCGCCGGTGGCACCGCCGTTCGCCGTTCCGCTCGACGCGCCGCTATTGACGATCGTAATGCTGCCGCCAAACAGGAAGACCGCCGGACCAACCGCCGCTCCGCCGCCGCCGCCTGCGCCTGTACTAGACGTTCCGTCGCCGTTCGCGCCGTCGCCGCCTTTTATACCCGCGACAAGCGAACCGCCCGTGGCGACAGCTCCGCCGCCGTTGCCCGCGCCGCCGCCGCCCGGGCCACCGGCCCCACCGCCAACGAACGACGAACCCGCCGCTCCGCCACCACCGCCGAAGCCGCCAGCCGCACCAGTCGATGCGGCGCCGCCTCCGCCGCCACCGCCACCAAAACCGCCCGCGCCACCACCGGCGGGGCTCGCCGCCGCCCCCGATGTGCCACCGGCATAGGCAAATCCGCCGGTGCCGTCGGAACCACCGGCGTCACTGCCGCCGCCGCCGCCACCGTTTCCGCCCGAGCCACCGTTCGCACCGACCACCGCTGAGCCGTTTCCGAGGACGCCACCCCCGCCGCCCCCCGCACTGACCGGTGGACCGGCCGCGCCGCCCGCGCCGGCTAGGCCGCCGCCACCGCCGCCGCCGCCACCCGATGAGCCGGTTCCCTGCCCGAGGCCGCCGGCGCCGCCGATGACCACTTCACCGGAAAAGAAGACGGCACTCAACGTCACCGTCGCCGTGCGAATGAAGAGGCCCGCACCGGCGCCGAGGCCGCCGCCACCGGCCGTCGGAAATCCCGTTCCGCCGGCTCCGCCTTGCGCGAGAACGTTTTGTATCCGAAGTGCGTGCAGGGTGACGTTGCCGCTATCGGCCCACAGAGCACGATAGAGGCTGTTGCCATCGATAACGATCGTGCCGAAGGTACCACCGTCGATCGTGAGACTGTGCGTAATTGGAGGCAACGGTCCATTGAGCGTAATCGTGCACGGCGGCGAAGCACAGCTGAACACGATTGCGTCGCCGGGATTCGAGTTGAGAATCGCATTGCGCAAGTCGCCGGCAACACCGAGACCGGTGCCCGGCGGTGCACCCGCCGCGGTATCGCCGTACGACGTAACGATGGCGCCGTTCGCGGCGTCGAACGGCACAGAACCACTTGTACCGCTCGCCGTCGTGACCGTCACGGCGTGCGCACCAACGGTTGCACCGGGCGCAACGACGAAATTCGCCGTCAGCGTCGTCCCGTTCACGACCGTCACGCCGGTCACGGTAATGCCGGTTCCACCGATCGCGACTGTCGTCGCACCCGTCACGAAATTCGTGCCGGTAAGCGTTTGCGCAACGGTGGTTCCAACCACCCAGGTCGGTTCGCTCAGCACCGTGAGCGTCGGTGGCGCGGCCGTAATCGTGAGCAGCGCTCCCGTCACGCTTCCGCCGATCGTACCACCGGTTACCGTCGCCGAGATCGTCGGCGAACTAATCGCAGCCCCCGAGTACGTCAGCGTCGTCCCCGTTGACGGGGCGGTAAACGCATTTGCCGAAAGCGTCGTCGCGCCGCTCGTATCGGTATCCGTCAGATGGATCGTCAGCGGATTGCCGCTCGCGTCGGAGTAGCTGCCCGATCCGACGATGATATTATTTTGTTTATCGCGCGCGTTCACTGTGACGCCCAGGCTCGCCGGCGTACTGATCGCAACCGACGGAGCCGATAAATCGACATCGACGTGATCGACGACGCCATTGAGTGCAAGCGCCGTCGTAACTGCGTTTGCTTGACCGGCCGTGACACTCACCGAAAGGCTCGCTCGAGAAAGGACGTTACCGGCGGGCGTCACGGGCGACGTCGATGATTGTTGCGCATCGTACGTAACGATGGAGAAGAGGTCGCTGCCGCTCGCCGCCGGCGCGACGATGGTGCAGGTGAGCGGCGATCCGGAGCAGGCCGGATTGCTCGGCGTCAGGTTACTTGCAATTGAAGCCGGTGAACCCGTGTACGCCGTCCCGTTCACATTGAGCAGCGTAATGATGATCGACTGGGTTGAACTCGAAACAAATGCCGGCTTGCGCGCATCGGCCGATGTTGTGCTGCTCGCGGGGAGGGTGATCGTAAAACGTGCGCTCGCCGGCGTCAACGCCGGACTCGTGCCGATCGGCGCAGGCGCGGTCGCGGCCTGCATACCGGTACCGCCCGAGCAACTCCACAACCCGCACAGTGCAAGCAAAGCGAAAATACGTGTGCGCATTAGTTCACCGGAACGCTCAGCGTCGTAACGCTGACCGCAATTGTTACTTGGTGTGAAAACGTATCACTAATCGTTAAAGTACATGTGCCGACGGCCACCGACGTCACATTGAATTTACCGTTCGTTACCGCACTGAGCGTCGCGATACCGGCGCAACCGGAAACGGTATAGATGCCCGTATAACTCGGATCCGTGACGGTCACCGCCTGCGTCACACCCACAGAATTAAAAGCCAGGGTCGGGGGAGCGGCGGACAGCGGGCCGGGTGTCGGCGTACCTACCGGCGTGGGTGTGGGCGTTGGCGTAGGCGCCACCGCGGGCGTCGCAGCCGGAAGCGGAGCGGCAGTCGACCCTCCCACACAGCCTGCGAGTGATACAGCGCTCACAAGCGCGACCCAAAGACGTTGCATGCTCCTCCGAACGGCCAAACACGTCACAAATCAAACGGCAAGCGCTCGCTCCGGCAGTTTCGCAGCCGCCACGGGCGCTACCTGGCCGCATCTTCGGAAACAGCTCGATCGAAAATGAAATCAGGATTGGTGAAGCGCAAGCCGCTCGAAATTCGGCACGCGGAGCCGGTCGTCGCTTTCGCCGACGATGAACCGTGCGACGAGTCCGTCGAGCCGCTCAGCTTCTTCGCGCAGAGCGCGCGATGTTGCATCGATTTGCCGCACGCTCGACGCAAGTTCGCTCGTCGCGACGGCGGCATTATGCGCGGCGGCCGACTGCTCTTCGGCAGCGGCGGCAACCGGAAGCATCGCCGACGTCACGTCTTGTGTCGTGGCCCGCATCTGCGATGCCGCCGCCGCATTTTCTTCGACCCCGGTCGAGGCTGTCGAGACACTCGCGGTGACGCGCAGTGACGCTTCGCGCATGACGCGAGCGCGCGCGGCAAGATCCTCGGCGACCGAGGTCGTCGCTGCGATCGCCTGCTCGACACCCGCAAGTGCGGTGCTGGCACGTTCGGCAACGGTTAAACCACTTGCGACCGAGGCGTCCGAGGTGCGCATCGCGTCGGCGGCAGCGACGGTCTCGCGCCTGATTGCCGTGAGGATCTCCGAGATCTCGCGGGTTGCTCCCGCTGAACGTTCCGCGAGTTTACGCACTTCGTCGGCGACCACGGCGAAACCGCGACCGTGTTCGCCGGCGCGCGCCGCTTCGATTGCGGCGTTGAGCGCGAGCAAGTTCGTCTGTTCGGCGATCTCTTCGATCGCACGCACGATCTGCTCCACCTGCTGCGAGCGCTGCTCGAGTGCGACCATCGCGTCGGCTGCACCAAGCGACACCGACCGCAAGCTGCGCATCGTCTCTTGCGTTGCAGCAACGGCGCTGCTCCCGCCGTCGGATTCCTGTGACGCCTGACGCGCCGAGTGCGCGAGATCGGAGCCGTGCGCGGACAGCGATTCAATGCCGTCGTCGAGCTGCTGGATCCCTGACGTTGCGTCGCCGATCGCGATCGCTTGATGGGTCGCGCCGTCGGCGATCATCTCGGCCGAGCGCGAGAGCTGCTCGATTGCGACGCTGGCCTGAGCAATCTTTTCTGCCTGCTCCTTTGCGCCGCTGGCAACGCTATCGACCGAGTGCGCGATTTGCTCGACGGCGTGCGAGGCTTCGTTTGCGGCGCTGGCTGACTCTTCGGATGCAGTGGCAAGATTTCGCGAGGCATCGGCCACGCCGCCGACGAGCGCGCGCAGATGCGCGAGGCCTGCGTTTAACTCATCGCCGATTTGGGTGAGCCCTTCGGCAAGCGCGTCGTAGCTGCGCACGACATCGGCAATTTCGTCGCTACCGCGTTCGTCGAACCGCTCGCGAGACGAGCGGAAATTGGAGCGCAGATCTCCCTGCGCGAGGCGCGCGAGGGTCTGCGAAAGCGCCGCGAAATCCTCGCGCACGACGGCGTTGAGCGCGCGGGCGACGCGCGTCAAACGCGACGTGATACGGCGCGTTAACAGGACCGTGAGCACGATGACGAGACTCACGGTTGCGATACCGACGACATCAAGCACGACCCCCGTCGCGCGTAGCTGCGTGCTGAACGTCGTCATCGTGCCATCCTCAGCGGCGTTCGTCAGGTCGATCAGGCGGCCTATTTCGGCATCGACCGCCTTGACGTCAACTTCGTTCGCGGCGCGGCCGGCGACGCGGATCGCCTCGAGCTTCCGCAGCGCAACCGGGTCCAGGCTACCCGTTTTCTCTTGCGCGACGACTTTGGAGAGCGCACGGAATCGCGCCTGTATGGATGCGCTGTGCCGGGCAACGTCGTCGGCAATCTCCGTTGTCCCCGCAATAATCCCGGCGTGCGCGCGCAAGAACGCGAGATCGTCGTCTTCCGCTTTGACCGCAACGGCCATCTGCTCGCGGGCATGTGCGATTCCCAGCGAGTTGCGCACTTGCGCATAGCGCTGCAAGATGATACGCAACTCGATGTCGTGCACCGTGCGCGTGAGCGCACGCTTCTCCGAAATCTGGCTCTGCAGACCTTGCATATGTGCGAAAACGACCGAAACCGTGATCAGCGCTGCGACCAGCGCGATGACCGGCACGGCAAAACCAGCGGATAGTTGAGCGGCGATGCGGAGCTTCATACCTATAGGAGATCGGCCAAGCAGTCACATCCCTAGAGGTGCCGCGCTACATTAAGCCCGTGCGCCCGGTCTTAATGAAGTGTTTCGAGGTATGCCGCTACCGCCGCGACATCGCCGTCGTTCAGAATGCCCGGATAGAGCTTCGGCATCGGCGGCCCCGGATTCTTGATAAACGTGATGACTGCGCTCGTGTCTTTTCGTGAACGCTCGCCGATGAGCGGCGGCCCCGAGCCGCCTTGACCCGATGCACCGTGACACAGCGCACAGTTCGCAGCATAGACCTCGGCGCCGCGCGATGGGGCTGATGCGCCTCCCGCAGCTGAGCCCGTGCCGACCACCGCCAAGAGCGCAATGCTACGCGGATCTTTCGCCGGCCGTTGCGCTACGAGGTACGCGTAGATGTCGGCGACATCGCGATCGCTCAGCAGCCGCGCATCGTACGGCGGCATCGCCACGCGCGGCGTGCGTAGTTGCGTCACGAATGCCGCGTAGGGAATGGGTGCGGGCGCGAGATTCGGCCCCGGATTCTGGCGCGGACTGCGACTGCCGGTCCCCTGACCTTGATAGTTGTGGCACTCGTAACAGCCTTGCGCAACGAAGATCTGGTGGCCGCGCGTTGCGTCGCCGGCAGGCGTTACCGGTTGCGCCGAGAGCATGCCCGCACCGTGAATGCCGATTGCAACGAAAAGTGCCGCGACGAGAACCGCTCGAAAAACCGGCACGCTCATCGCGGCTGCGTCACGACATCGAGCAATGCCGGTTCGCCGCGCTTCACGATTTTTATCGCGCGGGCGAGCGCCGGCGCAATCGCCGACGCTTCGGTTATCGGGCCTTCCGCGTAGACGCCGAAGCCCTGCGCGATTTTCGCATAGTCGATGTTCGGATCGGTGATCACGGTCCCAATGCGGCCGCGCTCGGGATGGCGGTCGCGGCGTGACGCAAGGATCTGCACCGACATCGTTTCCTGATGCCACGCACGGTTGTTGTGGACGATCGTCAAGAGCGGAATTTTATGGTGAGCCGCCGTCCACATCGCGCCCGGGCCGACCATCAGATCGCCGTCGCCTTGGATACTCACGCAGAAGCAACCGTCGTTTTTGTGCGCCAGCGCGGCGCCCACGGCAGCGCCGCCGATGTAGCCGATTCCCGCTCCGCCCGAACCCCCCAAGTACTGATGGTGTCCGGTGAAATCCCAGAGCCGATTCTGCCAATTGCTCTGGAAGTTCGACTGCGAAACAAGCGCCCAATCCATGTTCTTGATCTGCGCCCAAACTTCCATACAAAGCCGCGGCACGCTGATCGGCGAGGCATCCCAACCGATCGCCGCAGCAGCGATATCCGCCGTGCGCTTGAGATGAAACGCATCGCGCATTTTCGCTTCGCGCATGGGATTATCGTTGCGGCGCGCCGTTGACATTTCGCGCTTGACGGCTTCAAGCAAAAACGGCAAGGTCGCTTCGGAGTCGCCGGCGACCGGAAGATCGGCCTGAAAGAAGCGCTGCTTATCCTGATAGTTGGCCTGGCCGACGAGCAATTCAGAATCGATCGTGATGACTTTGGTGTCAGCTTTGATGCGGCGCGTGGTAACGCGTTCGATCGTATCCTCGAGCACGTTGACGGTGCTGAAGAGATCGCCGGGATCGAGTGCAAGGAGAACATCGGCGTCCGCGATCATCGGATTCGATCCGTTGAGGTAGTGGTTCGTCGGGAAGTTCATGCGGCCGAGCCGATCGATCACCGGGGCCTGCAGCGCCTCGGCAAGTGCGACAAGCGACATGACGCCCGCTTGCGAACGCGTTCCGCGGTCGACGACGATCACCGGGTTCTTCGCGTTGACGAGCATCTTTGCTATCTCGCCGATCGCGTTCGGGTCGGCCGTCGGCATTGTCGGCGCAACGTACGAACGCATCGGCGCTTGCGGCTTGCGCGACATCGGATATTCTTGCAGCGTCTGATCGGCAACGATGACGATCGGCGCCATCGGCGGCGTCATCATGAGACCGTATCCGCGCTGCATCGCTTCAAGGAAGTGTTCGAGCGAACCGGGCTGCTCGTCGTACTTCACGTAGCCGCGCACCATCGCCGCGTCGTCGGTTGCCGAGTGAACGACGTCGGCGCCGCCGATGCGCAGTGCGCCGTCTGCGTAGTTGCCGAGCATCACGAGCATCGGTACACGGTCGCACCACGCGTTGTAGATAGCCATCGTCGCGTGCTGAAGCCCGACGGTGTTGTGTACCATGATCGCCATCGGTTTGCCCGATGCTTTCGCGTATCCGTGGGCGAGCGAACCGGATATCTCTTCGTGGACGCACGAGAGCCATTCCATCGAATCGCCGGCGTAATTGATCACCGATTCTTGCAAACCGCGGAACGTCGTTCCCGGCATTGCCGCAACGTATCGAAAGCCGAGGTTCTTCATCACATCGACCATGTAGTCCGAACCGGGACTTGCGATGTGCCAGGCATCGACGGCGGCCGGGACCGCCGCCGGCGGCCCCTCTTCCAATGCCGCAACCGCACCGGCGTGCAAACGGCTCGCCGGCGGGAGCGCGGTGGGCCGCGCCTCCGCCGGTGCAGCCGTCGCAGCCACCGTTGCAGCACCGGCCGCGCCGATGCCGGCTAGGAATTCACGACGGCCGACGCCGCTTTTGCCCGCCTCTTGCTTGCGCATTTCGTCTGCGCTTAGAGCGGAACGACGGTTCCGTTTTTGCCGACGACAACGAAGCCGGCCGCAAGTCCGGCGGGCGTCGTAATCGCGCGGATAAAGACACTCGCGTTCGATGAAAGCAGCTTTGGCGTGCCGGGCGCCACCCGGACGATGGACGTTGCCTTCGTGACGACGATTTTGCGCGCGCCACCCTTATAGTTCACCGTTACCGTTTTGGAATCACCGGCCATTTTTCCGACGGTACCGTTGGTCATCGTTCCGACTTTCGGCGTAGCCACGGTGCCGTTCGTCATCCTCGATGAGGGATGTGTCGTCGGTGCTTCCCACGGACGATCACCTTCGCCCCGGCCACGCAATTTCTCGTCGAATACGGTGACTTCGAGCGCACGCGATCCGCCGGCATCCGGCACACTCCCCATCCCGACGAACGTGCCGGGAACGATATCCGCAAGCGATCCCGGATCGGCTCCGACAAAAATCGTCTTGCTCGCATATCCGACCACGACGAGACCGGTCGCCGTCTTCACGGTTATCGCGCTCGGCGTGAACGAAGCAATGGAACCGCGTACGAGAACGGGCTTGGGTGCAGCGACGGCCGAAGCGCCGCCGGCAACGAGCAAACCGATGGCCAACACAATAATACGTTTCGTTATCATGCCCGCTGGGACTCGCGTCGTAGCGCTAAGAGTTTCAGTTTCATTTCCCAGCATTTTGGAGTTCGACGCTGGTGACTTGCCCATGTGCGGCTGTTCGCCTCCACGCAACCGGCCTCCGGCAATAGGTTATCATCTCCGGGGAAATTGGGTACAAATCGCGCACGACACCGAGAGGAGCAACCATCGTGGCCCAAGCGACCTGGAAACCGCACGAGAAACACGGCGAACTGACCGAACGCGACGACTTACCCGACAGCGTCTACGCTTTTCCGAAGAAACGCAAAGAACCACTGACCGACGCATCGCACGTTCGCAACGCAATCGCCCGGTTCGACCAAGTGCGCGACGTGTCTGATGAAGAACGCGATCTTGCGTTCACGAATATCAAGAAGGCCGCAGAGCACTACGGCGTCGACGTTAGCGAACGCGACTGGAGCGAACTCGGCAAGCGCTGAGGGTTCTCACGTTTTTCGGAATGACTCCGGCAGGATGATCGTAAACGCCCATCATTCCATGAATGACGTCTTCTTGCGCTCTCGCCATGTACTGCGCCGCGCCGTGTCGATTGTCGTCGCGGCCTTCGCGCTCGTTCAATTCGGCTTTGCCCTCGCGCTCGCCGGGCCGCCGTTTCAAACAGACGATCCAGAGCCGACGCCGTACCGGCACTTTGAAATCTATATCAATTCGCAGTTCTCGCACGACGCCCGGGTGATATCGGGAACGCTTCCCTCACTTGAGATAAACTACGGGCTGATGCCCAACGTGCAGTTTTCCGTAACGGCCTCGCGCGCGTTTAGCCACATTGCCGGCGAAGATTGGCAGGCGGGTTTCGCCGATAGTGAGGTCGCGCTCAAGATGCGCTTCATCCAAGAGAGCGCGCAAAGCCCGCAAGTCGCGTTCTATCCCTCAATCGTCTTGCCGACCGGTGACCCCAAGCGCGGACTCGGCGATGGGGCGCCGAAAATCTACTTGCCGCTGTGGGGGCAAAAGAGTTTTGGCGACTGGACCGTTTTCGGCGGCGGCGGCCTCTGGCACAATCCCGGCATCGACAATCGGAATTACACGTTCACGGGACTTGCCGTGCAGCGCGACATAAACGAAAACTTCTCCATCGGTGCAGAGCTTTTTCGTAGCGGTGCGCCAACGATTACGGACACCGCGACGACCGGTTTTAGCATCGGACTGATCAAGGGTCTCGACGAACACCACAAACTGCTGTTCTCGATCGGCCGTGGGCTGAGCGGGACGAACACCCTATCGGCGTACGCAGCCTACGAGTTGTACCTCGGCCCAAAAGGCAAGACCGCGCCCGAGCCGCCCGAACACGTGCCGACAACCCCACATAAATAGGGCGTTACGGTTTCAGGATGTCGCTGCTCAAGATGTAGAGCCCGCCGGTGAAGCGGTCGCACGCGTAGATGATGCCGCGGTCATCAACGAAGACATCGTTGATTTGCGGCGCGTTTTTCGGCGAACCAACCGGTGTTGCCGGTACATAATACGCCGCCTCGATAGGATGTAGCGGATCGGCAAGGTCGAACACGCGCACGCCGCCGCCGAACCAACTCGTTATCATGTAGCGATCCGACTTGAACGTTGGGCCGTAGGGCTTATCCTCGTAGATGTTATGCGGGCCGTAACGGCCGCCGCGCTTGCAAAGGACAGCACTGTTCGACGCATATGGCGCAACCGAGATCAGGCGCGGCTTCGTCTCATCTGCGATGTCCCACACTGCCATGTGCTTGGGACCGTCGGCGCACGCATCCATTACCGCCTCTTCGCTCACAAACGCGAGGTTACGGGCAAAGATGGGAAACACCGTATGCGTGAACGGTCCGACGTACCGTACGATTGAAATCGTGCGCGGGTGCGTCGGATCGCTGATGTCTAAAATGGCAAGACCGCCGTCGATGTAACCGACGTAAGCGCGGTTCGTGTGGCCGGGAAAGACGTCCACGTTATGTGGTCGCACCGCCTGATTTGCGTCGTCCGGCAGCGGAATATTGTTCGGCGCCGGTTCCGCGTCGCCGGCACGCTGGCCTGGATACCACCAACGGCCGATCTCTTTGGGATGCGCCGGATCGGCGATATCGATGAGTCGATAGAACTGGTCGTCCGACGCACGGTTGGGGGTGAAGTCCGCGGAACCGCTCGTCAGATGTGCCAGCTTGTCACTTGAAAGCCAAACGTGGTGCGCGCCGCGAGAATGCGGCCCGGACGCATCGAAGTAGCTGACGAGCCGCGGCGAAGCCGGATCGTCGAGTGCATATAATCGGAAGCCGCCGCCCGGCTGGCCCTGTAGCTTCGTTTCCGCCGCCACCGCCAGGACGTTGCCGCTGACATCGAGCGAGTTGCAGCGCACGTCGGGCGATGCCGTATCGATCGTTCGGACCGTGCGCGGCTGCCGGGGATTCGTGACATCAAAAATCGTGAAACAGTGCGGCGCAGATTCGTGCGCGACGTAGAGCAAACGCCGCCCGTCGGCGGTCATTTTCATCGCAAATCCCTCGCCGCCGCTGGTCATATCGGCATGGCCGATAAGCGTCAGATGGAATGAATCGGCCGGGACTTGAGCCACTGCGGACAGTGGCGCGATAGCAAACACGGCAAGCACGAATGCGACCGAAAGAGAAAACGAACGGCGTCGGAGCATGGAAGTACCTCCGCGGCACGCTTTCCCGGACAATGCGAATCGGCTCCTGCCCTAGACGCGCTCGCGCGTTGTAGGCGAGAGCTCAGCGACCCGCGATCGGAAGGACGGTAGCCGTCCCATTGGAGTGTCCGTTGCGATTTCGAGGCCGGGACGCAACCCGCTCGAAATTCGGTACGCGAAGCTGTTCGCCGCTTTCGCCGACATTGAACCGCGCCACAAGCCCATCAAGCCGTTCGGCTTCGTCGCGCAACGTACGTGCCGTCGCGTCAATCTGCCGCACGCTTGAAGCGAGTTCGCTCGTCGCGACGGCAGCATTGTGCGCGGCGGCAGACTGCTCGTCCGCGGCGGCGGCAACCGGCAACATCGCCGACGTTACGTCTTGCGTCGTGACCCGCATCTGGGACGCTGCCGCAGCGTTTTCTTCGACGCCGGCCGAAGCGCTCGAAACGCTCTCGGTGACGCGTAACGAGGCTTCGCGCATCGCGCGGGCACGCGTCGCGAGTTCTTCGGCGACCGAGGTCGTCGCGGCAATCGCCCGTTCGACGCCCGCGAGTGCAGTGCTGGCACGGTCGGCGACGCTTAATCCCGTTGCAACCGATGCATCCGAGGTACGCATCGCGTCCGCCGCCGTGACGGTCTCGCGCCGGATCGCCGTCAAGATCGAAGAAATTTCGCGGGTTGCCCCGGACGACCGTTCGGCAAGCTTGCGAACCTCGCCGGCAACGACGGCGAAACCGCGGCCGTGTTCGCCGGCACGCGCCGCTTCAATTGCAGCGTTGAGCGCAAGCAAGTTCGTTTGTTCGGCGATCTCTTCGATCGCTCGCACGATCTGCTCGACTTGGCGCGAACGCTCTTCGAGCGCGACCATTGCGTCGGCTGCGCCGAGTGAAACCGCGCGCAGATTGCGCATCGTCGCCTGGGTCTCTGCGACCGCGCCGCTTCCACCGTCGGACTCTTGCGAAGCTTGCCGCGCCGAGCGCGCCAGGTCGGTACCGTGCGTCGAGAGCAACTCGATACCGTCGTCGAGCTGCTGGATGCCGGACGTCGCGTTGCCGATCGCGACTGCTTGGTGCGTCGCACCGTCGGCGATCATCTCGGCCGAACGCGAGAGTTCCTCGATCGCAACACTGGCCTGAGCAATTTTCTCGGCCTGTTCCTTCGCGCCGCTTGCAACGCTATCGACCGAGTGCGCAATTTGCTCGACCGCGTGTGAAGCTTCGTTCGCGGCGCTGGCCGTCTCCTCGGATGCCGTCGCGAGATTGCGCGAGGCATCAACCACACCACCGACGAGCGCACGCAGATGCGCGAGGCCCGCGTTCAACTCGTCGCCGATTTGAGTGAGTCCTTCGGCGAGCGCGTCGTAGCAGCGCACGACATCGGCGATCTCGTCGCCGCCGCGCTCACCGAACCGCTCGCGTGCCGAATGGAAGTCGGAGCGCAGGTCGCCTTGAGCGAGGCGCGCGAGCGTCTGCGAAAGCGCCGCAAAATCTTCACGTACGACCGCCTCAAGCGCCCGCGCGACGCGTCCCAAACGCGACGTGATGCGCTGCGTCAGCAAAACGGTGAACAAGATTGCGATGATGACCGTCGCGACGCCAACGACGGCGACGCCGATCTCGGTCCCGTGTAGCTGTGCATCGAAGGTTGTCTCGGTTGTCTTCTCAGCGGCGCCGGCAAGGCTGACCATGCGAGCGACGTCGGCTTCGATCGGAGCCGTGTCCTTCTCGTTCCCTTTGCGCGCGGCTGTGCGCCGAGCTTCGAGTTGGCGAAACAGCGACGCGCTGACGCCCCCGCTGTGCTCGCGCTTAAGAATCGCGGTGATCGTCGTGAGCCGTTCGCGTATCGCCGCACTGTGTTGGGCGATGTCGTTTGCGATCTCGAGCGTTCCGGGAATAGCATCGGCGTGCGCGCGCAGGAAGGCGAGGTCGTCCTCTTCGAGTTTGGCCGCGGCGACCAATTCGTCAAGGGCGTGCGGGATCCCGAGCGAGTTGCGCGTCGTCGCATAGCGCTGCCGCAGGAGTTGGAGTTGAACGTCATGGACCGTGCGCGAAAGCGCGCGGTTCGCCGCAGTCTCGCTTCGCAAGCTCTGAATGTGGCCGACCATGATCGCGACTGCAATGAGCACGGCGACGAGCGCGAGAACCGGAACGGCGAAACCCGCGGACAATTGAGCCGCGACACGGAATTTCATACCTATGAGATCGGCCAAGCGATCGTTCTCGCCGAGCAAACGCTTTCGCAGATGTGTGCAGATTCGGTAAACTCAGGCCATATCGAATTCCGCGTACGACGGCGCACCCAGCACGCGCTGCATTCAGCCGCTCCTCCCGTGGCACAGTGTCATTCCTTGGAGCCTGCTTGTGTTGTGGCCCTCGGAAAATTTGCTCTTCTTTAGAATGTAAATGGTGAGGACGCGGACGACGCTTCCGTCGGCGTCAGGTAATCGATAGCTTCGGCCTTGCTGAGCTTTTGCCGAATGCGCCGATCAGCAGCTAGCGCGCGACCAGTCCGTGCACGCGATAAATTGCCTTCGATTCAGTGCTGCCGAGAAATGCGATAAAGTCGCGTGCTTGCGCCGCGTGCTGCGACGCCTTCACCGGCGCGATGACAAACGTAACGGTCACTTGCTGCGCGGGTGGCAAGTCGATCTTTGTCATCTTCGCGTCGATGTCCGACGTGAACAGGAGTGCTGCGTCAACGAGACCTTCATCAAGGGCGGCCGAAACGTGGGACGAGTCCGTCCTCGTCACCTGAACGTTGGCTCGGACCTTAGCAGCGAACCCTGCGCCGTACACCTTGTCCAACATGTCGATATTCTGATTCTGCCAGATCGCCAGACCCGAACCGGGCGTTCCCATGCCGAAGCGGACGCCCGGCTTGGCAAGATCTTGTGGCGATGCGATCTTCACGGCATGCGCGCTCGCCTGCGCGACTCTCGAAAGCGCGATCACCGAGTGCGTGTCATACAGCGGTGCCGGGTGATCAATAAAGTGGAGAATGTCCGGCGTGACGGTGAGATCGCTTAAGACGATGACATCGACCACCGCGTCCGACTCGACTTCTCTGACGATTGTGGCACTGCCGACAAACGTCGGCTGAATCGTGACATCCGGATGCGCCTTTTGATATGTTGCGATAATTTCACTAAACGCTGCCTTAACGTTCGACGGAACGAGCACGACGAGCGTCGTGCGGTCGGCAGCGACAGCGGGCGCAAGTACGGCCAGTGTCACGACGGCGCTCGCGAGCGCGGCAAAAAGCGATTGCTGAAAGCGCATAAGTCCTCCGGATTCGACCGGCAACCCGCTTCCGGCAAACGAAACATCGGGCACCCTTAAACGGGCACCCTTGCTAGAGTTGTCGGCGCGATGCTCGCGCGCAATTGCAGCGAGCGTAGAGATCTCGTTAAGTTCCCGTGAACTCTCGCAAGGTATCCTTGCGAACAGCTCGTCGCTTACGCTTCGGCGCGCGCGCCGATTAGCAGCGCATTCAGCGCCTTTTAACGAGCATTAGCGTCGCACGGGTGGTGTATGAGGCATACCACCCGGGCGCGCCCTCGGTGCGCGCCCGGAGAGACTATTTATTTACGGCCGGCGGAAAAAGCTGGTCGATGGCAGGTCCCATCGCGCGCTCCGAGACGCCGACGACTGCCGCGCCGAAGTTACGAATGAAGTCGTTGCCCATATCGGCTTCGGCGGACCCATGGCTCAGCAGGACGCCGCCGCAACTCAGCAACGTCAGTCGAAGGGACGCGTGCGAGCGGCCCGTAGCAGAAGATTGCTCGATTCGTACGTCCGGCACAATGATCGCCTGCGCGCCGTTGCCGGCGCAGAGCGCCGCAGCACCCGAGATAGCGGAGAGATGATCGATCGGCGTTCCAACTTTGATGTCGAGTTTGCGCTGTTGCAGTTGCGAGAGAAGCGAGTGCGTGATGTCGGCGGCGTGCGGATCGCCGAGCGTTGGCTGTTCGAACGGCAACAACAGGTATGTTGAAGGGGGCGCTGCTGTTGCCGCAATCGCGACGACCGAGGTCGCGGCAGCGGATGTCGCCGGGGACGATGCAACGCTCGCGGTTGCGCGAGCATGAACGGCAGCTTGCACGGCCGTGCGGAAAGCCGCATCGACGGCGCCTCCAAGATTTCCGACCGACATAACACCCGAGGGTGCTTCGTCTCCGGTTGTCGTCGTCGTCCAACGAACCACGCCATCGCAGCCAATCTCATCAAGCCGGAATTCGACATGCGTCGGATAGCGTAAGATCGTCAGGAAGAGGCCGAGTGGAATTGTTTTGAGTGTTTGCTCGTAGCGGCCCTCCGGTACGAGTATGCCCGTCACGCCGTTGTTGGCGCAGATTTTTGCGGCATTCGCAACGGCATCGATGTGGACGGCGGGGGCGATACTCTTCACGCCGACTCCCGCGTCAGCAAAACCCGTTGCGAGCGTCTGCGAAATCGCGATCGCATGTGGATCGGTGCTTCCCGGTTCCTCGTATGGGAGCAACACAAGCGTTGCGGGCAACGCAACGGCCGGCGCCGTCTGGGCGCGTGCTGCGAGAGATGCCGAGCCGCTCACCAGCACCAAGGCGAACGCAAACGCGAGAATTTTGGACGCAGACATGAAGGCCTTTCAAATAAAAGCGGGCGGGCGCTGCGTTCAAGCCGTCCGGCGACACACCTTTTGGGCGCCCTAGCACTACTGTTATAGACGCTTTTCCCGGCAACCAGATCGAGCTCTAAAAGGACCGGGCGAGCGGAAGGCAAACGGCCGCAATATGAGTGCCCGTATGCGCCGATTTATCTCGGTGGTTCTCCTGACGCTCGCGCTCCTTCCGACGGGCGCGCGTGCCGACGATCCATTGCCCGATGCGGCAACGATCCGCGCGAAGGTGCAGGCCGCATCGCCGGCTCCGCCGGGCTACCGCGAGACAACGGTTACCGTCGTGTCGAACGGCGAGACGCGTACCGTTCATCGCATCGAACGTGGCAGCGATTGGCGGAATATTACGGAGCGCGGGCCGTTCCACACGGAATCCGGTGAAATCAAAGGCGAGGCCTGGCATCAAAACGATAACGGGCAAAGCGTGTTCGACCAAGCCGATCCCGGCGAGGCGAAATCCGATCCGACGACGACGACGATCACCCGCGTTCACACACCGGTCGAGGCATACGTCGTCGCCGAACTCAACGCTCGCGGCTGGGGCGTCCGGCGCTATGTCGATCCCGCGACCTGGCACGTCGTTCGTATCGAAAGCCTGGGGCCGAACGGCAATGTTACGACCGTCTACGACGATTTTCGCGAAGACGCGGGACGAACGTTCGCTCATCACTGGTCGACCGTCAGTGAGTACGCACGTACGACAAGCGACGCACACGTAACGGCATACGACCCTTCGCCCGTGACCGATGCCGAACTCGCGATGCCCGAGAGTCGCCGAATGCTCGTGGAGTTCCCGGCCGATGCGCAATCGGCGGACCTGCCCGTGCAGTTCGGCCAAGGACACATCTTCGTTCGGATAACGATCAACGGCCGCGGGCTCGACTTCACACTCGATACGGGTGCCAGCGGTATCACCCTCGACAACCAAGTTGCGCGCGAGCTCGGCTTGACCGAATACGAAAAAACGTCTACGGTTACCGCGCAACGCTACACGACCGCGCGCACGATCGTCCCCGAGATGCACGTCGGTAAGCTCACGATGCACAATGTCGCCCTGCAGCTTGTGCCGGATGGTGCAAACGAAGTGTACGGCGTAAAAACCGTTGGTTTGCTCGGTTTCGATTTTCTGGCCGAACTCGGCGTAACAATCGACTACGAACACGAACGGGTCACCGTCGTGCCCGAATCCAGCTACGCTGCACCCTCGGGAAGGTACGTTATTCCGCTCGACGTGCGGATCGGTGACGGTACGCCCGTCGTCAACGTCACGATCAACGGCGCGCTAAGCGAGCGGTTCACTATCGACACCGGCGGTGCGGGCACGCTGATGATCTTCGATGCCTTTGCGCGCAAGCACCCTGAAGCGCTGGTCGACAAGGGCGGCGGTGATGCTTTACGTCAGATGACCTTCGCCGGAATCGGCGGCAATCTCAGCACCAAGGCGTATCAGCTCGACAGCGTGCATATCGGCCCGATCAATATGAGCAACTTTGTCGCGTATCTCGTGACGTCGAGCAACAGCTATGCGGGGGACGACGATGGCATTGTCGGCCCGACGTTCCTGCGATTTTTTACCGTCGGACTCGACTACGCGAAGAGCCGCATCTATCTCGTTCCGAATGACGTCGGCCGGCGCGCGATGCACATCCGCGACTGAGGACACCCGAACCGCTTAGCGGCCAGCTGGCTTCACAAGTTTGAGGGGTGGCCCCTCGACCTGATCGCCCCATTGGTGCCAACCGTGCCGATAGTGCCGCGCAAACATCTCGAGCCGCGGCCCGGGCGAGCAACGTTCGAGAATATCCCACATCTCGTCCGGTTTTTGCGAGTGACGCCGTTTGCGGGTGCCGAGCAAGTTGACTTGCGTGCGGCCCGGCTTCAACGTCCGATTATTCTTGCCGCGGATTCCGAACAGCACAAGCTCGGTAACATTGCGGAAGTAAAAGCCGACACCGCGGCCGTCGGGGCCGCCGTCTTTGCGAATCTTGTACCAAACGAGATTCGACTTGTACGTATAGCCCCAACGCCGCATGGTCTCAAGCCCTTCAGCAAGGAGAGCGTTTGGGCACCATAAGTACAAATGGCTTTGCTCGGCGGCGATCGTCGCGATGGGGAGTTCGTAGATCTCCTCCATCGTCATCGTTCCGTACCGCGAGAGACGCCGATGCTCGGGCGCCATCTTGCCGGTGCGATTGAGGAACCGCCAGGGCGGATCGGCATAGATCGTCCGAAATCTCGTATCGCCTGCGTACGCGAGCAGCGATTCCGCCGCCGGCAGGTCTAAGAGTTCGGGTCGTACTGGTTTTGGGTGATGCCGAAGACTAGAACGGGGCAACCGCCACCTCCGCCCGCAAGAATTCGCGGGAGTAACTTAGACATATGTGTCGTGCTCGCGCCATATTTCCCGCCAACGCCGAGCGAATCGAAGATCTCTTGTAAATGGTCGGCGCGCGTGACAATAACGCCGGCATCAAGCACTTGCAGGTCAAACAGGATGCGGAACGTGTTGAGATCGCGGACGAACGTTTGATCCTTACTGTTCCATTCGATTTCGAGGCCCACGCGATTGCGGTAGCAGTCGATTTTATGCGTCCGTGATTCGCGCACGTCTTCGTCGACGGAAATTTTGGTCGTGACTTCACGCTCGCGCCAGCCACGCGCATCGAATGCGGAATCAATTCCTCCCGAGATATTTGACTTACGCCCCCCGGCGGCGACGACGTCGCTACGCCGCAGTACAAAGGTGCCGAGAATCTCAAGGATGTCTTCCCATTCACCCGGATACGAACCGGCCAGAACCTGAACGGCATTGCGCCAATTGTAGATCTCATAAGCACGGGAAATCGCATCGGGGATAAGCCCCGCCGGGACGTCACGCATTGCCGTGTGTCGTGGCCGATCGCGCTTGAAAGCTCCTGCCGCCGCTTCGCCTCATTCGTCGTCACTATTTGATTCTCGGGCTTGAGTGTGCCAGGTGGTAGGCACTGCGGGCCGTTACTGCTGAAGATTCTTGATCGTGCTGCCGGCAGTCGCGCCGTCGATCTCCTGTAGCGCGATCGCCACTTCTTCGCGCGTTACGGGACGTTGCGGATGGAATGTCTTCACGCTTCCGAATATGCGGGCTCGGTTGAAGCGTGAATTCATCGACATATCCCAGTCGTCGTCGTGGAAGGCGCCCCAGTACGGTTTGGAGAGCTGGGCCGCGTCGACAAAAGCGCCATCGGGCTTCGTCAAGACGGTACCGGCATGACCGTTTTGATCGCGCGATACGAGAATCGCGATCAGTTCCTCACGCGTAAGATCGCGATTTGGAACGAAGTGCGTCTTGTCGACGCCGATGACGTATCCGGCGTCCGCCATTCCTTGCAAATAACGGTAAGCCGGCAACGAGGGCGGCACGTCAACGAACGCGCCGCCGACCGCCGTCTCCGCCGGCCGAATCATTTTCGCCTGATTATTTGGCATGTAGATGTTGTTGGTGCGCACGAGCCATTCGACGAATTGCGCACGCGTAACGGGATCGTGCGGGCGAAAAGTGCCGCTGGGGTTACCGAACACGCCCAGCTCCGCGACCTGCCGGATCGCTGTCTCGCCAAAGGTTCCGGCGATGTCGGTGTACGTGACGGCGTAGAGTCCCGATGGCAACGGCTTCGGTGCGCTCGACGCAGGCGCGGTGGCGACTGCAACGGCCGTTGCCGGAGCAGCCATGACAATGGGAGTCGGCGTCGGCGTCGGCGTCGGCGTCGCTTCCGCCAGCGGGCTTGTGTCCGCGGCCGGCGACTCGCCTTCGGTCGTCGCCTGTGGGCTAGCAGAAGCGGAATCGGACGTGGTCGACTGCGTCTGCTTGGTGCAGCCGCTTACAAAAACCACGAGAAGCAGCGAACAAAAAACGGCGGTCAGACGTATCGGCACGACAACCTCCGAAGCCAGAAGGTGCCCCTAGTCTAGCCCTCAGCTCAAGCAATCGCAAGGTCGCCGCCGCGTGCTTGACATGTGACAATTTAGGGTTATAACATACTTGACTCAAGTGGCTTATTCCGGTAGAATTAGGGCATGGACAAGCAGCCCATTCCCGATACGTTGATTGAAGCCGTCCGCCAGTTTTCGGACCCCAAGGTCGCGCACGACTTCTTCGCTCAAATTCGCTTCCCGTATGGCGTTGCTTGCCCGCGTATGGGTTGCGGTTCGGCTCGCGTGGCGTTCCTTGAGAAGCAGATGCGCTGGTACTGCAACGAGTGCAAACGCCAGTTCTCGGTCAAGGTCGGGACGATCTTTGAGGACTCGCCGATTCCGCTCACCAAATGGTTGCCGGCGATCTGGCTTATTGCAAGCAATCGTAACGGCATCTCGTCTTATGAGATTGCGCGCGGGCTGAAGGTCACGCAAAAGACGGCCTGGTTCATGCTGCACCGGATTCGCGAAGCCATGCGGGACGAATCGTTCGAGAAGTTCGGTGCGCTGCCGATCGAGGTTGACGAAACCTTCGTCGGCGGCAAAGTGAAGTCTCCGAAGAACGCGGCTGGCCGTGCGGTTCGTACCGGACGCGGGCCGAACTTCGGCAAGACGACGGTCATGGGAATGGTCGAGCGCAAGGGTAAGGTTCGCGCATTCGTTGTGCCGAGCAATCGCCGGTACACGCTTTCCGACAAGATTTACGAACATATCGCGCAAGGCGCGACCGTTTACACGGACGGCTTGGCTTCGTATTCGCGATTGAATCGGGACTACGTTCACCATGTTATCGACCATGCGACGGAGTACGTTCGCGGGCACATTCATACCAACAACATCGAAGGGTTCTGGTCGGTTCTTAAGCGCACCCTGAAGGGCACGTACATTGCGCCCCGGCCGAAGCATCTGCAATCGTATGTCGAGGAGCAAGTGTTCCGCTTCAACGAGCGCACGGAGAAAGACGGCCCACGCTTCGCAAAGGCCGTAAAGCGCACGGACGGCAAGCGGCTCACGTACCAGTCGCTGATTAACAAGAAATAGCCCATGACGCTCAACCTTGACTTATCCGCTTCAGACGCAAAGGTCGCAAGGGCGCGCGAACACGCGAAAGCCTTGGAGGCTGAAGCCGACCGCGTTACCGCAGAGCGCAATCCGTATGGCAGCCGTATCGCTCAGGTCAACAAAAATAGCGGGTGGTATGTCATCCACTTGACCCAAATCGACCATCCTCGTGAATACGGCCTGGGCATCATCTTCGGCGATGTAATGCACAACTTGCGTTGCGCTTTGGACTATATCGTCACCGCCCTTGTCGGGGCCAGCAATATCTCCCTCACAAACAACCACCAATTTCCGGTTTTCAGCACGAAGGACGCTTACGAAAAATCCGTCGGTGACAATCTCGTTGCTGTCCCACGAGAAAAGGGACGTAAGGGGCCATTGCGCGGCATTACCGTTGGACTCCAAGACGTTTGGGACGTGCAACCTTTCCACCGAAAGAAAGACCCGCGCGGCGACCCCCTTTACGTCGTGCACCGCTTCTCCAACGCCGACAAGCACCGTGTCGTCGCTGAGATTCTGCCGTACTTGCAACAAAGCGCGCTTCATATTTTCCCAAGTGAAGGCGTCGTCGAGCAAATTCGTAATCAGTCGGCCCCGCGTTGGGAACTGGAAGCGGAATATGAAGTCGGACGCATCCGATACGCCGAACCGTTTCCTACGAATGTGCACCTCCAGGGCAACGTTACCGTGGAGGTATTTTTCGGTACACGGGCCTTCGGTCAAGAGCCGCGCGGTCTCGTAATTCCGCTCGGCTATATAAATGCCACCTGCGACTACGTCGCCGAGGTTGTGGAGAGATTTAAGGCGCTCTAGCCAGGCTTCTTCGGCTCCGGCTTCTCGATCTTGTCCTTCGGAACCGCGAGCAATCCCGCCACGACATTCTTCAGCTTGTCGAGCGGTATGAGCGGTTCCAATGGTTTCTTCGGACGTGCCATAATTACGCATTATACGCCCTCGTTTGGAGGTTCGTCTAATGGCTCTTGACCCCGAGATCGAAAAGCGTCTGAACGACATTGAGAATTGGCAGAAGCAACACGGTCAGATACTTGGGCTTTTGCTGAAGCATCTGACCCCTGAGCAACGTGAGGCCATAGAGGCCCAGGTTGAGATAGACCGTTCGCTTCTAGGGCCTCCGCGATCAATCTGAGCATTAGGGTCTGACGCCGAGCCTCGCGTTCTAGATCGTCAATCCACTCTTCGGTTGAGCGGCCATCGCGCGCGCTCAACCGAACGCCGCCCTGTCGCGACCAAGTGTAGGAACTATTCTCACTTTAGTCAAGTGAGTCATAACCCAATTTAGTCACCTATAATCCGGCCGTGGATGACGTGTTCAAAGCGCTGTCCGACCCAACACGGCGCAGTCTACTCGACGGACTATTTAAAGAGGACGGGCAGACGCTGAGCGCGCTCGAGCTGCACTTGCCAATGACGCGCTTCGGGGTCATGAAGCATCTGCGCATACTCGAAGAGGCCGGCCTCGTCGTCACCAAACGGCGTGGGCGCGAAAAACTGCACTTCCTGAACCCCGTCCCTATCCGGCTCGTCCACGACCGCTGGGTGAGCAAGTTTGCCGAACCTTGGGCCGCAACGCTGAGCGAGCTCAAACACCGCCTGGAGAACAAGACGATGGAAAAAGTGTTCGTGATCTACATAAAAACAACGCCCGAGCGCCTATGGGACGCCATTACTAATCCTGATATGCGCAGTAAATATACGTTCGGCATTCGCGTCGAGTCGGAGTGGACGCCCGGGTCGTCTTACGAGGGCCGGTCTGTGCGCGCAGCCGAAGCCCTCATCGCGGGCGAGAACCTCGAGATCGATCCACCGCGCCGCCTGGTACAGAGTTTCAACGCGCTATGGAGCGACGCGGCAAAAAGCGAGGGAACGTCGCGCGTAACGTGGGAGATCGAACCGATCGGCGACTCATGCCGGCTCACCGTCACCCACGACCACTTGCGCGACGACGCGAGCGGGGAAGTCTACGATGGCTGGCCGATGATTCTCTCCGGCCTAAAAACGCTACTGGAAACCGGCGAGCTGCTTACGACGCCGGGCTCGTTATTCTACGCGAGTTAATCACGCTGCATCGCCTTCGTCGTGCGGTTCGCTGAGCACGTAGTAAAACGCGTGTTCAGTGAGCTGGTTGATTCGGTATAATTCTTTTGCAGGGCGGTCATTGACCGGCAGTATAAGGCGCAACAATCCAACCGTAACTATTTCTTTCCGCGGATCTCCTAGGCCAGGCGCTCGTCGCGTTGCTCACGTCGCTTGCGATCTCGATCGTGCTGGTCTTCCTATTGATCGTCGCGCTTTACAACAGCTATCGCACGCCTTTTGTGATGCTCTTTGCGATTCCGGTCGCAACGATCGGTGCACTCGGCGCACTTTGGATCACGCATAGCACGCTCAATCTCTATTCGCTCATCGGTATCGTCCTGCTCGTCGGGCTGGTAACGAAGAACGGCATCTTGCTCGTCGACTATGCCGACACCGTACGCCTGCGCGGTGCGCCGAAAGAAGACGGCATGCTCGAAGCCGCCGCGACACGCTTTCGCCCAATCGTCATGACGACCGTTGCGATGATGGCCGGCATGCTTCCGCTCGCGCTCGGCCTCGAACCCGGCGCTCAGACGCACGCGTCGCTCGCAATCGTCGTCATTGGCGGCCTGCTCAGCTCACTCGCACTCACGCTCTTCGTCGTCCCGATCATGTATCGCTGGATCGCCCCCGACAAACTCCGCGAACCAACGAAGTTCAAACAAGCGCCGCGGTTGCAAACCAGCAGCTAGAGCAACACGAAGTACGCGCCTGTCGCCCGCTCGGCAAACTTGGTTTCTGTCGCGACGACGTATGTGGCGCGTTCGGGATCGCGATAGTGGACGTCGCGATTCGGAAATTCGCCGGTAACCTGATCGACGACGACCACATGGTTTGGATTCGCAAGAATAGCGATTGCCGGTGCGCTAGTTCGAAGCTTCGAGATCGACAGATTGCGGTACTCGATCTTGGGCGGTATGAAGCGCCAGTCTCGCGTCCTAGCGTATTCTGCGAAGGACGTCGCGAGCACTTTGGGTATGCTTGCCACATCCGCCCCGAGCGCAGCGTCATATGCGTCAAAATACTCAAAGATCTCCCGCGACGCAGCGCGTGAGAGCGCCTCGCCGGTTACGATCTGATGGAGCATGCGCACGACTTCGATCGCGCATCCCTTTGCACTGACCTGGACGGTGACATTCGGCGCTTGTTCGGTCCGTTGCTCGGCGCTCGTCGCCTTCACCGCCTGCAAATTCGCGACCATATTCGCGTCCGCAAGATCGAACGAGACGGACGTGCCGTCGGCAATTCGCCCCTGATCGCTCGCGGGAATGAAGTAAACGTGTCCGTGCTCCGCCTCGACGACAAACTTCGACTTGAAGATCTCGCCGCCGAGCGCCTGGATGACCCCGGCATGCGCCTGATTTGTGCTCGCCGCGTTTACTGCGATGTTCGCGATGCTATGCCGGACGGTTCCCGCGTACGGCGCAGGCGCTGACGGCGCGGGCACGGACACGACGGTGGGCGCGCCGCTTGTCGCGTGCCGGTGAATATGAGGCCGATCGTTCATCGCCGTCTCCCTATCTACCCCGCAGCGTTCGCTTCACCTGGCTCTGGGGCTGGCCCAACAGGCCGTCGCGGAGCGAAGCGGCCCGCTAGTGCAAATAGTGGTCCAGCCATTCCATCGTGATGTGGTAGTAGCTTTCGATGCGCACGGGATCGCTTGGGAAATGGTGTGCGGTGGGGATGGCGACGAAGCGGACGGGGACCTTGCGGTCGGCGAGTGCGTGATAGAGTGCATATGATTCGGTGATCGGGACCGTTGCGTCGGCGGTACCCGAGAAGATGAGCGTCGGCGTGCGTATGTCATCGATGTACGTGATGGGCGAGCCGTCGCGATACAGCGCGGCGCTTTGCGGACCGGCCGGTGAACCGCCTAGCGAGTCGCGCGCCCACGCGTGGTTGCCGTCGCTCGACAAGTCGTACTCTTGCTTCCAATCGACCATACCGTCCGAGACGATGGCACATTTCCAGCGGGTATCGTGACCAATCATCCACGCCGTCATGTAGCCGCCGTACGAGTGTCCGGTTACGCAAATCCGTGACGTGTCGACGAAGCCGAGTTTTTCGACCGCATCCAGGCCCGCCATGACGTCGGTGTACGGCCCGGCTCCCGGATCGCGGTAAATTCCGTGCTCGTGTTTGTTGCCCAGATTGTCGCTACCGCGATAGTTCGGTTCGAAGACGGCGTAGCCGTGCGCAGCGGCGATGACGCGGAACGGCGCCCCGCGGCCGGTTGTGTACTCGATGTTCGACGCCGATTCCGGGCCGCCGTGAATGCGTAGAACGAGCGGGTATTTATGACCGGCTTGATAGCCGACGGGATACGTGAGAACGCCGTCCGATGCCTCACCGTCGGGCGCCGTCCAAGAGACTTCGACAGATTTACCCTGCTCGAGTCGCGCGATCTGCGCGTTGAAATTGGTGAGACGTCGCGGCGTCGCCGAGCGCGACTGCATGACGTATATCTCGGGCGGGTGCGTCGCATCGCTTGCTGCGAGTGCAATTGCGCCCGAATCGGCAACGCTAAAATCGGCCGGAACGAGCGCGCCGAGCGCGAGGCGTTGCGGCGTCGATCCATTCATCGGCGCAAACCACATACCGACCGTGATATGGTCGTTGGCAAGAACAAGCAAGCCCGATCCGTCGCGAAGCCACAACGCTTCAGTAATGTTCCGGTCAAGTGCGGCGGTGAGTGCGTGTCCGGCGCCCGAGCCGTTGGCGAGCCAAACCTCTTGCACGCTGATCGGGCCGGGGCCATGCGGGTAGAAATACGCCAGCGCATTGCCGCACGGCGAAAAGACGGGCTGATACTCGTAGGTATTTCGCGTTGTTCGGGCGCGAACGGCGCCCGTCGCGACGTCGGCGATTGCAATCGTTACTTTGTCCGTATCGCTGTCGTCTGCATCGATCTGTCGTGCGAACGCGATCGAACGGCCATCGCTCGACCAGGCCGGCGCCGCCGGGGCGCCCGTAAACGGTGGCGCGTTTTCAAGCACACTCCACGCTCCGTGCGTGAGACGCCGCGCCGGACCACCGTGCGAAGATATCAGCCATAGATGCGACGGCAGCGGCCGCTCCGACGTGAGAAAGCCGTCGTTGTGAACATCGAAGAGATCGTCGTGCCGCTTGAAAGCCACGGGATCGGCCGGTTCATCTTCCATGACGTACGCAATGTGCCGGCCATCCGGACTCCACGCGTAGTGTTGCACATCATTCTTCGCCGTCGTCAGCGCACGGGCGCTTCCGCCCGCAGGCGCGAGCGCAAAGAGCTGATCGGTGTCATGCAGGCCTTTGGAGATAAACGACAGACGATCGCCCGCCGGCGACCAGTGCAAGGCCGAGATGCGCTTCTTCCCGTCCGTGAGCGCCCGCGGCGTACCGCCGGCAGCCGGCACGATCATCAATACATCGATCGTTGCGTCTTTGCGGTAATCATGCGTCGTGCGAATAAATGCGATACGCGATCCGTCGGGAGAAATCTGCGGCTCGCTGATACTTACCAAGCCGCGCAGCGCCGGCAGATCCGGGCGTTGCGCCTGCGCCGTGGTCGCAGAGAGCAGCAAGAAAAATGCGGATAGGATACCGGCCAAACCGTGCTTCATGGAACTTCGGTAGCATGCCCGGACGCCCGGAACCTGCTACGACAGGTACCGCTAGCGCACGACGTCGATCGTCCAGGTGCGGAGGTTCGTGTACATCAAGCCGTCGTATTGAACGCGTCGCGTCTGCGCGATCGTCATGTGCGTCAGCGCGTTGGATGCGATGTGCCCGGAAATGCGCAGGTCGAAGGTAACCGGCAGCGATGCCGCGCCGCGCGGGCCTTCGCCCGCGCCGGCGGGATAGCCGCTACCACCGCGACTGCCGCCGAAACCGCCGCGTCCGCCGCCGCCGCGCGAACGCTGCGACGCCTGCTGCTGCGCGGGGGCCGGCGTTGCGCCCGACACCGGCGCGGCGAGCACCATTTCAAGCGCACCATCAATATCGATGCCGCCGTTCGTGCCGGTCGGCGCAACCGCGCGCATCGGCAGCAGCAGCGGCGGTGGCGGCGACGGGGCCGGCGAAACGACGACCGCCGGCACGCGTGCCGGCGCGGGAATTTGGGCGATCCAGCCGGCACGGTCGCCGGCGCTTGCAACACCGACCACACTGTGCGCGATGTTGAGGACGACGAGTAGGTCGTTGACCTCGTACTCGTTCGCCGGCGCGGTACGCTTGTCGAGTTGCAGCGATCCATCGATCCCGACGACCAGCGGCGAAACGTCGGTGCCGCGTTGTAGCACGGCCGTCGTCGGCCCGGTCCGCCGGAGCACGATGTCCGTCGGCGGCAACCGCGGTCCTTCGGGATCGGCATTCACTTGCGAGATACGCAAATGAATCGGCTGGGCGCCCGCGGCGGGAACAATGTCCAAGCTTGGTCCGGCCGCTTGCGCGACCGATACCCCGGCAAGGCACGCCAAGGCGAAGATGGCGGCGAAACGCATACTCATGCCACGTTCGTAGCAGAGCGACCTGATATTGCCCTGCGAACGCCGCACCGGGGCCGCACCGGCGATGCGGCAAGGAAGACCACACCCCGCGGTCAAGCGAGCACGCGGACATCATCGCCGGAGGACTAAGCATGCGCACCCCGCTGACGCCGCTCGACTTCATGCGGCGCGCTCGCCACCTCTACGCGGATCGCGAAGCGATCGTCGACGGCGACCTGCGGCTGACCTACGAGCAATTCGGGGCGCGTGCGGACAAGTGGGCGGCAGCGCTCCAGGGCCTTGGCGTCGGGAAAGGCGATCGCGTTGCGTACATCGCGCCGAATACGCACGCGCAACTTGAGTCGTTCTATTCCGTCCCGCAACTTGGCGCCGTGCTCGTGCCGATCAACTACCGTTTAAGTGCCGACGACTTCGCCTACATCATCAACCACAGCGGCGGGGGCCACCTGTGGGCGCAATCCCACAAAATCGAGGCCGTCGAATGCAATAGCGGTAGAAATACCACCGGGGGAACAAAAAGCGGAAAA
>Ga0302324_100004285_pt1 | contig 31614 bp, 28 predicted proteins | sample Palsa_T0_1_FD_201949 | JGI IMG/M metagenome (GOLD analysis project Ga0302324, IMG submission 201949) | Peat permafrost microbial communities from Stordalen Mire near Abisko, Sweden - Palsa_T0_1 | ecosystem: Environmental > Terrestrial > Soil > Palsa > Peat permafrost | place: Sweden: Abisko... | reverse complement strand
AGGATCTGCTGCTGCTCGACGTGACGCCGCTGACGCTGGCCATCGAGACGCTGGGCGGCGTGGCCACGCCCATGATCCCGCGCAACACCACCATCCCGACCAAGAAGACTGAGACGTTTTCGACGGCTGCCGACTCGCAGACCGAGGTCGAGGTGCACGTGCTCCAGGGCGAGCGCCCGCTGGCGGGCCAAAACCGCACGCTGGGCAAGTTCAAGCTGGCCGGCCTTCCTCCCGCGCCGCGCGGAGTGCCGCAGATCGAGGTTACATTTGACATCGACGCCAACGGCATTCTCAACGTGACGGCCAAGGACAACGCCACCGGCAAGGACACGCGCATCACCATCACGTCAAGCTCGGGCCTGAGCAAGGAAGAGGTGGAGCGCATGGCCAAGGACGCCGACGCGCACGCCTCCGAGGACAAGGAAAAGCGCGAGGAGATCGAGGCACGAAACTCGCTCGACGGCCTGGTCTACAACATCGAGAAGATGCTGCGCGAGAGCGGCGAAAAGGTGGCTGCCGCGGACAAGACCGACGTCGAAGCGGCGCTGGCCGAGTCCAAGAAGACGCTCGAAGGCACGCCGTCTTCGGCCGAGCTCAAGGCCTCGCACGAGAAGCTGACCCACGCCAGCCACAAGCTGGCTGAGGCGCTCTACAAAGCCACATCGGCGCAGGCCGCAGCCGGCGGCCCCGGCGCACCGGGCCCCGAACAGCCCGCCGAGCAGAAGAAGGATGAAGGTGTGATCGACGCGGAGTACGTCGACGTCGAGGATAAGAAGTAGAACTTGCGGCGCGACAGCCCCGCTGCTCCAAATGGTTTGGGCGACAATCATTGTCGCCCAAACTTAAGCGCAGTACAGAGAATGGAACTAAGATGCATATTTTAGCAGCCTGTGGTGAAAGCCCGGTTTTGAAAGGGCACGACTTTAGTCGTGCCGTAAGTACCGCAAAATGAACGCGGCTTTAGCCGCTGAGGGATGCTTTTCCAGAAATCTCGACTTTCACCACAGGCACTTAGGGAACTTGGTTATGTCGCCATTTCCTTCGCCGTTTTTTGTGCTGTTGCTTGGTTAGGAGGCATATATGTAGATAGACGTCATCGAAGTCACTTAGCCGTTAGATCGATAAGGATGTGGAAGAACATATTGAGTATTTACAAAAGACATCTGCAACTTATCAATTCATAGTCGGATAACTAAGGCGGCGTAGCCGCCGCCCACTAACCGCGTTCAAGGAGATTATATGAAATTCAAAGATGTAGAGTTCACTAAAGTGCCTGCCTTCCTCCAGTTCTGCAATCGTTTGAGGGCGCTTCGCTCAGCATATATACCTGAAAAGGCTGGGTACGAGTTTGATGTGGAGATTTTCCGCATATATGTCCAAAAACCAAACACAATCAAAATTCCAGTAGACATCTATGCGCGCCTCCTCCGTGACCTTGACCAAAACCCACGCGGGAGAGAGAGCGACTATACGAAGGAGCTTGTTTCGAAGCTTGACGAGTTGATCGTGGCCGCAATACCGGAGCGGGATCGACCCTAACATGAGCTGCGATTAGGCAATGAGTGGGGCGAGCCGTCAACCTGGCCCACTCATTGCCCTGATTTACCTTGTACCGATGGGCCTAAGTAATCTTCACTCCCTTCAGTATCTCAACAAAGTTCCCGCCGCGAATTTGAAGGATGGACCATCCTATACGCTGAAGTACGCCATTCGGGTCCGGAACATCACAGAATCGGGCGAAGAGTCTCGGGATCGTCATCTGAGCAGATGCAAGGTTTTCAGGGCTCCCATATTCAAGAGCCCTTCTATCGACAAAATTGAAAGCACCATCGATATCGAAACCGATCAAGAGTAGCTCAATTTGAATAGCATCATTGAGATCAATGTGGAACTTCCGGTGATGTGAGATAATCATCGCCTTCATCAACGAATTGGCCTGCTCATCTTTGATCCTACCTAAGAGCCTAACGGCATTGATGGATGCTGCTACTGCAAAATACTGAAGAGCAGCAGCCTCCAATGAGAACCGAGCTTCGTTCATGCCGACAGCTACCGCTTGATTCCGAAACAGAATGTCCTGCTCTAACGGCTTGTTAAGCGGTTCAATGGCAGCATCAGCTAAAAAATCCGCCAATACATTGAGATCTATCTCGGCTTTCCCGAAGCCAAACATGTTTCCGATTCTTGTTGCATAACCTCTGCGTGGTTGCGTGCTGCTCCGCGAAGGCGTAGCAGATCCGAGCCAAGCAGCGGCAACCTGACCAAAGGGTACCCATCCTGGGTCACCTTCGCGCCCAACCCAATCGTTCGGGGAGACCCTTCCCTCGGATGCCATGCGTCGGAAGGCATCGAGCGTGAAAGGTCCGTATTGTTTTCCATCCCGTGCGAGCCAGTACTTCATATCTGGGCAAGTGTAGCAAGACTTGCAGGTGTCCCGAGGTCTGGATTCTCAGGCCTGGGGCGCATACCGTCCACAACTGTTATCCGTTTCAGGACCTCTGGCGATTTCAATGAATGGGGTACTCTTTGCGCGGCACACGGACCGCGCCTATACTTAACCCATTCCGTTCTGCAGTGGTGACTATCATGGACTGTTCGCAGATCATTACCATCGACCCCGGCAAAAGCAGCGGCAAGCCCTGCATCCGCGGCCTCCGCATCACCGTCTATGACGTTCTTGATTACCTGGGGGGGGATGACACACGAGGAGATTCTTGCTGATTTTCCCGACCTCACTGAGACGGACATCCGCGCCTGCCTGGCCTTCGCGGCCGACGCGCCGCACGTGGGCCAATGAGGTCGAAAAGTGAGCAAGGTCGGCGCCGGCATCATCAGAGGAATGAAACAAGCGCTCGCCTTCGCCGACGGCACCGCCGAGCCCGGGACCTGCGTCGTCCACATCCCGCACGAGATCGACGTGAAGCGGATTCGCGGCCAACTCGGGCTGACGCAGGAGGAATTCGCCACGCGCTTTGGCTTCAGCGTTGATGTGATAAAGGATTTTGAAGTCGGCAGGCGCGTACCAAATGACCATATTCGCGCCTATCTGAAGGTGATCGACCGCGAGCCGGAAGCCGTGCAGAAGGCTTTGCGGATCGCCTGAGTGCGAACCGAAGCATATCGTTAAGGCGCTGCATGAGCCACAACCATCGCATCCGCCAGCTTTTCAAGCGCCGGCACCATCGCCTTGCCGTCATCCGTTCCCCACGCACCCGCCTGCTGCACCATGAAGATCAGAATGCCGCCCTGGGCCGTGCCGATCTCCATGGCGTTGTTGTAGGCGCCGCCGTGGCCGAAGCCCGTCTTCGAAACGCCCCAGCCAAAGCCATAGTCGCTGCCGCCCATGCCGCCGTTTTGCCGGCTCGTCATCATGTGCAGCGACGCGGCGGAAATATACCGCCTTCCATCCAGCACGCCGCCGTTCAAGATCATCCGGCAAAAGGTCGACACATCCGCCGCCGTCGAAAACAGCCCACCCGCCGGCATGGCATAGCGGTGCGCGCGATCGTCCAGCGGATAGGTCAATTGCTCAACCTGCTGCGCCTTCAGCGTCTTTGTCTCCGTGTTCCAGGCATAGCTGGTCGCGATGCGGCGCTGCTGCTCGGGCGTCGGCCAAAAGGTAGTGTCCTTCATGCCCAGCGGGAAGAAGAGGCGCTGCTGCATGAACCGCTCGTAGCTCATGCCGCTCACCACCTCAATGATGCGCGCCGCAGTGTTGAGGCCCTCGTTGGAATACGAATAGCCCGTGCCCGGCTGGAACAGCAGCGGCTCGGCTGCAAAGCCGCGCACCGCTTCGGCCAGCGGCAGCAGGTCAAGCGCGCCCGGCTGCGCCGACGACTTGAACCGCAGACCGCTCGTATGGCTCAAAATCTCGCGGATCAAAATCGGATGACTCGCCGGGACGACCGCGGGCTTTGCTCCGTCGGGACCCGGCGCCGGCTTGGCCCCAGCCTCGGGCCGCACCGCCAGCACCATCTGCCCCTTGAACTCCGGCAGGTACTTCTCCACCGGATCGTCTACGCTGACCTTGCCCTCGTCCACCAGCATCATCAGCGCCGTGGCCGTCATCGGCTTGGTGGTCGAGGCGATCCAGAACATATCGTCGGCAGCCATGGGCGCCTGCGCCGCGATGTCGCGAAAGCCCACGCCCTTGTTGTAGAGGATGCGGTCTTTGTCGGCGACAACCACCACCGCGCCAGCCAGCGTGTGATTGTCCACCAGCGGCTGAAGATAAGCGGCAATCGGATCCATTGCGCCTCCTTTCGCGGAATCCGCCGTGCTTTGCGCTGACACCGAAAAGGGAAGGCCGGCAACCATCGCGATAAATGCAAGCTCTCGTTTCACACTCCACCTCATCCGTGCCGGTCCAGCCGTTCCCAAGTTCTTATGCGCTGACCGGCTGTCCCATGAAGATTCACACCCGGCCGGCGGTGGAGTCAAGGAGTATGCCGAGGGGTCTTTGCGGCTGGGTCGTTGATCCCTGCCCGTTTAACGTGTTACGATAAACGGTAAGCATGATTCGCTCGTTCGCCGGCAAAGAGACCGAGGAAATATTCAACCGGCGACCAGGACGGCGATTTTCCAACATTGCGCGGGCAGCGCTTGCAAAATTAATCATGATCGACAACGCCAGGCGCATCGAAGACCTGATGCAACCGCCCGGCAACCGGCTTGAGAAGCTCAAGGGCGACCGGCGAGGCGCATGGAGCATGCGGATCAACCACCGGTGGAGAATCTGCTTCGAATGGGAGAATGTCAATGCGGACCGAGTTGAAGTCGTCGACTACCACTAAGGGAAATCCCCGGCAGGAGGCAACGATGCCGCCTCTTCATCCTGGAGAAATGCTGCGCGAAGAGTTCATGAAACCCCTCGGCCTGTCGGCAAACGCTCTGGCAATGGAACTGCGCGTTCCTGTCTCCCGCATTTCCGAGATCCTGCGCGAGCGCCGTGGCATCTCGGGAGACACCGCGCTGCGGCTGGCGCGGTACTTCAACATGTCCCCGGAGTTTTGGATGGGAATCCAGACGCGATTTGAGCTTGATTCAGCGGCAGATGCCGCGGGCGCCGCCATTGAAAGTGAGATTCGCCCTCGACCGTTGAGAACGCTCTCACAGGACGAAAGCTCCCAGGCTGTCGCCTGAAGCGATCGCCAACATTAGCATTCCCTGCAAAAGGAACGCACCTGAGGCGAGCGGATTGCAATCAAACGAGTGCACCCAGGTTGGGGTCAACAGGAGATTGAGCTAGAGCACACCATGCCCACCACCCAGAACAAGGACTATTACGCGACGCTCGGCGTCAAGAAGACTGCCACGCCGGAGGAGATCCGCAAGGCCTTTCGCAAGGCCGCGCGCCGCTATCACCCTGACGTCAATCCCAACGACAAGCGGGCCGAGGAGAAGTTCAAAGAGATCTCCGAGGCCAACGAAGTGCTGAGCGACGAGAAGAAGCGCAAGGTCTACGACCAGCTTGGTTTCTATTCCGACCAGATCGACCCGGCGCAGGCTGAGGCTTACGCGCGGCAACAGTCTGCCGGCGGCCGTCCGCAGGTGGACTTTGAGGGTTTTGATTTCTCAGGCTTCCAGGGCGGTCCGGGCCAGCAGGCCGGGACGGGCTCGGCCGGATGGGGGGGCAGCTTCAAAGACATTTTTTCCGGCATCTTCACCGGAGCGCAGCAGCCGCAGCGTCCGCGCGGTCCGCAGCCCGGCACCGATCTCGAGTACCAGGCCACGGTGGACTTCTGGACCGCCATCCGCGGCGGCCAGGCGCGGCTCACGGTGCATCGCCAGGAGACGTGCCCCACCTGCCACGGCCACGCGCATACCGGCGGCGCCACCCAGTGCCCGGAGTGCAATGGCACCGGCCAGGTGACGCAGATGGGCGGGCGCATGAAGTTCAACATCGAGTGCCCGCGCTGCAAGGGAACGGGGCGTGCATCGAGCGATTGCTCCACCTGCCACGGTGAGGGCGTGGTGAGCCGCGCCGAGCCGGTCGAGTTCCGCATCAAGCCGGGCACGCGCGACGGGCAGCGCATCCGCCTGCAGGGCAAGGGCAACGCCGGTGTCAACGGCGGCGCGGCGGGCGACCTCTATTTGATCGTCCGCACCGGCACGCACCCGGTGTTTACGCGCGTGGGAGACGACATCCAGCTCACGGTGCCGGTCACGGTGCCGGAGGCCTCGCTGGGCGCCAAGGTAGACGTGCCTACCATCGACGGCCGCGCGCAGTTGAAGATTCCGCCCGGCACGCAGAGCGGACAAAAGCTGCGCATGAGGGAGCGCGGCGTGGAAAGCGCGCAGCAGCCCGGCACGCGCGGCGACCAGATTGTGACCGTCGACGTGGTGGTGCCCGCGCTGCAGGACGAGCGCAGTAAGGAGATCATGCGCGAGCTGGCCAAGCTCAACAACCAGGACCCGCGCGTGGCGCTGTTTGACAAGATGTAACCATGGCGGCGAACGACCACGACAAGAAATTCCGTGCGTAATTGGTGATGGCAATGAGCAAGGTTGTAGCGAGCAGGCTGGCTGGAATTCTGCTGATTGTTTGTTGTCAATCTTGCTTCTTGCCAGATGTCTGCGCGCAGAATCGTACCTCTCCATCTCAACGGCATTTTCCGCGGGCCTGTTCTTACTTCAATTCTGGCGGCGATGAGGAGAGGAATGCGGAGGATGATCCAGAGGAACGAAAATTGGACGCAAGCATTATGTCGTTTTATCGTCTTTGGTGCACGGCTGGTCCCGGTACCCCTCAGCAACGAGAGGAGGCAGCCGATAGTGTGGCAACACAATGGAAGACCCTTTGGTATCGAGAGACTCCGTTTAATACTGCATTTCACGAAACAGGAAGTTTCACGCTGCTGGTGCTGATGGGCATCACGCATCGGGTCCCGAGAACGATGGTGTCCGACTCTGCCTTTTTGCACGATTGGCTCGAGGACTGCAGCGAACGATGTTTTATGCTTTATGGCGACGACGATCCTGGCGCGCCTCAGGAGTGGCGGCGAATGATGCGGCTGCGGAGAGAAGTTCAGGACCATCTCGGCGGTAAACCTGCCGCTCTGCAAGTGCTTCAAATGCTGAAGAGTGCGAAACTGTATCCGGTGAATCGATGACCGCAAAACGAAAATCCAAAGGCGCCTACATGATCTCGGCGGTAGCCGAGATGTATGAGATTCATCCGCAGACGCTGCGCCTCTATGAGCGTGAGGGGCTGCTCAAGCCGTCGCGCACCGAGGGCAACACGCGCCTCTACACCGACGAGGACATCGAGCGCCTCGAATTCATTCTCAATCTCGCGCGCGACCTGGGCGTGAACATCGCCGGCATCGCCATCATCCTGCAGATGCGCGAGCGCATGGAAGAGATGAACCGCCAGATGCAGAGCTTTGTGGAATACGTGCGCACCGAGATGCTCACGCGCTTCCAGCAGGCCGCGCCGGGATCGGCGTCGGCCATCGTGCCCATCCGCAAAACGGCCGTTGTAAAATCAGCCCCTGCTGCCAAACCCACCTCCCGCCGCGGACCGAGCTGATCGGCTCCGGGCAATAAGGCGCGCTGTCTTGCACCTTCACAAGATGCTGTCATCCTGAGCGCAAGCCGCCGCAGCGGCCGGAGTCGAAGGACCTGCGGTTCGAATTCCAGTTCCCGCCTTCGAAACACCCGAGTATCCTAATACCTGCATGTTGTACGCTCTTCTCGCACTGGCTGCCTTCGGCCTCATCGCGTCCACCATCGTCGCCGGCATCCAACTGATGGCGGTGCCCGGCTATTTGCGCGAAAGGCGAGCAGCGCTCGCACAGCTTGAGATGCGGCCCGGCTTCACGCCGCCGCTCAGCCTGCTCAAGCCGCTGCATGGAGCCGAGCCGGGACTCGAATCCAACCTTGAGACATTTTTCGAGCAGGACTATCCGGCATTCGAGATCCTGTTCTGCACGCGCGATGCGGACGACCCCGGCCTTGCCATCGCGCGCCGTGTTTCCGCGCGGTACCCCCACATACCCGCGCAGTTTCTTTCGACCGGCGGCGAGCCCGCATGGATCAACGCCAAAGCCGCATCGATGGAGTTGATGGCGTCCGCAGCCGCGCACTCCATTCTCGTCATCAGCGACAGCGATGTGCGCGTGACACCGGATTATCTGCGCGCCGTTGCGCTGCCCTTTGCCGACGAGCGCGTAGGCGCAAGCACCTGCCCCTATCGCGGGGTTGCAGCTGAGGGAGGGCTGTGGGCGCGCCTCGAGGCCGTCGGCATGAGCGTGGAAATGACGGCCGGCGTGCTGGCCGCGCGCGCCGTCGAGGGCATGCAGTTTGTGCTCGGCCCCACCATGGCCTTCCGCCGCGAAGCCATCGCGCAGATGGGCGGCTTCGTCGTCACCGCCGACTACTGCGCCGACGACTTCGTGCTCGGCAACGAAACCTGGAAGCAGGGCCGCAAAGTGGTGCTGAGCCAACACGCCATCGAACACATGGTCATCAACGCGAGCCTCATCTCGTCGCTCCAGCACCAGGTGCGCTGGATGAAGTCCACACGCTTTTCGCGGCCCATGGGACACCTGGGCACCGCACTCACGTTCAGCATTCCGTACGGCCTGCTGGCTTGGGCCGCGGCCATATCGCTAGGGCATCCACTCTGGGGCGTGGCGCTATTTGCGCTCAGCCTTGTCACGCGGTTCGCGCTTGCCATTGGCGTAGGCCGCATGGTGGTGCGCGATCCAAGCTGGTTCAGCCTGCTGGTGCTCTATCCCATCCGCGACCTGATGGGCTTCGGCTTTTGGCTCGCGAGCTACTGGGGCAATCGCATCCTGTGGCGCGGCCGCGTGTATGAACTGCTGCCCGGCGGCAGAATGCGCGCCGCAAAATAAAGTCTGCTATTGATTCAGCGCAACGACAAAACGCAGATCCTTCGACTCGCTGCGTTCGCTCAGGATGACGGCATTCACTCACGCATCAGCCGCACCACGTGATTCACAATCATCAAATCTTCAGCGGGCGGAATCACGCGCACTGTTACCGGCGAATTCTCCGCTGAAATCAGCGCCGCGCCGCGCACGTTGTTGCGCGCTGGATCGAGCACAATACCAAGCGCGCCCAGCCCCGCGCAGATCTCAGCACGCGAATCGATATCGTTTTCGCCGATGCCGCCGGTGAACACCAGCATGTCCAGTCCGCCCAGCTCAGCCACGTAGCTGCCGATCCATTTCGCAATCGTCCAGGTGAACTTGTCCACCGCGAGCCGCGCCTTTTGATTGCCCCGCGCGATGGCCTCGCGCAGGTCGCGCATGTCGTTTGACAGTCCGCTCACACCCAGCAGGCCTGCGCGTTTGCTCGCCACCGTCTCAAGTTTGTCGGCGGCCTCGGTGGCGCTCGCCGTCGTCTCGGCAATCTTGCGCAGAATGAAAAGCAGCACGCCGGGATCGATGTCGCCGGTGCGCGTGCCGCTGATGATGCCGCCCGTGGGCGTGAGTCCCATCGATGTATCGAGGCACTCACCGCGCCTTATTGCCGAGATCGACGCGCCGTTGCCCAGGTGCGCCGCGATCAGCCGCTCCGGCACGTCGGGCTGCAACTGGTAGACGATCGATTCATAGGAAATTCCATGGGCGCCAAAGCGTCTCACGCCCATCGCGGAGTACTCCTCCGGGATGGGCATATGAGTAACGACTTCCGGCATGGTGCGATGAAAGTACGAATCGAGACAGACGAAATTTGGCACGCCGGGAAACAGCCGCAGCGCTTCGCGCATGATGTAGACCGCGATGGGCGTGTGCAGCGGGGCAAAGGCCGTGTAGCGCTCCATCTCGTCAATGAGCGCGGGTGTGATGAGCTGATTGTGCAGCACGGTGGGCCCGCCACACACCATGCGATGTCCAATGGCCGCCGGCGCCGGGAAGTCGGTCGAGTGCAGCGCGTCGGCCACAAGCTTGAATGCAACCGCGAGCGTGGGCAGCGCCGGCGTTTGATCGACAAGCTTGTTGCCGTCGCCGTCCTTGATCCAGAACTTGCCGAGGTCGGTGCCGATGCCGTCGACCGCGCCCTCATGCAGCTTGCGCCGCTCTGTGCCGACGGCTTCGTAGACAGAGAACTTGATGGAAGAAGAACCGCTGTTCAATACCAGTACGGGTAAAGACGGCATCGACGAACCTTTCAGATTTGAAACAGTCAGCCTTGCAACAGTTAGCTTTGTAACAGGGCACGACTTCAGTCGTGCCGATAATGACCTCATGAACACTGGGCTTCAGCCCCTGCGGGCCTCCTCTTGCATTCTGCAATTGGGTTCTCGAATCAAGCCCTACTTTCCGCTCCACCGCCAGCAACGGATCTCCGGTAAATCTTCGCCGTTCTCCGACACATACAAGCGATGCCGCTCGATCTGCTCCGAGTACCACTGTTGCGCGGCATCCACCTGCGCAGCCAGCCGCGGCACGCGCCGAATGGCATCGAGCGTGAGCTGGAAGCGATCGATGTTGTTGAGCACGCACATGTCGAAGGGCGTGGTCGTTGTGCCCTCTTCCTTGTAGCCGCGCACGTGCAGCCCGTCATGATTGTGTCGCTTGTAAGTGAGCCGATGAATCAGCCATGGGTAACCGTGAAACGCAAATACCACCGGCGTGCGCGCAGGAAATATCTGGTCGTACTCCTCGTCGGGCAGCCCGTGCGGATGCTCCGAGACCGGCTGCAGCGCCATCAGGTCCACCACGTTGACTACGCGGATGCGAATGTCCGGAATGCGCTCGCGCAGCAGCATCGTCGCCGCCAGCGCCTCCATGGTCGGCACGTCTCCGCAGGACGCCATCACGATATCGGGATCACCCTCGTCCGAGGCCCACTTCCACACGCCAAGTCCCGTAGTGCAGTGCGCCACGGCCTCATCCATCGTGAGCCACTGCGGCGCCGGCTGCTTGCCCGCCACGATGAGGTTGATGTAGTTACGGCTGCGCAGGCAGTGGTCCGACACCGAGAGGAGAGTGTTCGCGTCGGGCGGTAGATAGATGCGCACCACGTCGGCCTTCTTGTTCATCAGGTGATCGATGAACCCCGGGTCCTGGTGCGAGAAGCCGTTGTGATCCTGCCGCCACACCAGCGAGCTGAGCAGATAGTTGAGCGACGCGATCGGCTTGCGCCACGGAATCTCACGCGTGGTCTTGAGCCACTTGGCGTGCTGATTGGCCATCGAGTCGATGATGTGAATGAACGCCTCGTAGCAGGAGAAGAACCCGTGCCGGCCAGTGAGCAGGTAGCCCTCAAGCCAGCCCTGGCAGAGATGCTCGCTCAGCACTTCCATCACGCGGCCGGTCTGTGAGAGATTCACATCCACGGGCAGCGTCTCGGCCATCCACTCCTTGCCGGTGCCGACGATCACGTCCTCTAAACGGTTGGAAGCCGTCTCATCCGGGCCAAAGACGCGAAAATTCTTCTGCTCCATGTTGGCCTGCATCACCGCGTGCAGCATCTTGCCCAGAATGCGTGTCGATTCGCCGTCATGCTGCCCGCGCCCTTCGATCTTGAATGCGAAATCGCGGAAGTTGGGCACCACCAGAGGCGTCAGCAGCAGCCCGCCATTCGCATGCGGATTCATGCCCATGCGCCGCCGGCCCTTGGGCGGCAGGTCTGCAAGATCCTCGCGCAGATGGCCTTTGTCATCGAACAGCTCTTCAGGCTTGTAACTGCGCATCCACTCTTCAAGCTGGCGCAGGTGCTCGGGATGTTCGCGAAGCCCGTCGAGCGGCACCTGGTGCGCGCGCCACGTATTTTCAACCGGCTTTCCGTCGACGAACTTCGGGCCCGTCCAGCCCTTCGGTGTGCGCATGATCAGCATCGGCCACGCCGGCCGCTCAAGCGTTCCCGTTGCCTCGCGCGCCGTCTTCTGGATCGCCGCTATGCGGTCGAGCATGGTGTCAAACACCGCGGCGGCCTGCTGGTGCATCACCGCCGGGTCGTCGCCCTCGATCGTGAAGGGCTCATAGCCGTAACCGCGCATCAGCTCTTCAAGCTCGCTGTGTGGAATGCGCGCCAGCACTGTGGGGTTGGCGATCTTGTATCCGTTCAAATGCAGAATCGGCAACACTGCGCCATCGGTAGCCGGGTTGAGAAACTTGTTCGAGTGCCAGCTTGTGGCCAGCGGTCCGGTCTCTGCCTCGCCATCGCCGATGACGCACGCGACAATCAGATTCGGGTTGTCGAACGCCGCGCCATACGCGTGCACCAGCGAGTAGCCCAGCTCGCCGCCCTCGTGAATCGACCCCGGAGTCTCCGGCGCCACGTGACTCGGAATCCCATACGGCCAGCTGAACTGCCGGAACAGCCGCTTGATGCCGTCCTCGTTGCGCTCGATGTGTGGATAGATCTCAGTGTAGGACGCCTCAAGATATGTGTTGGCCACGATGCCCGGACCGCCATGTCCCGGCCCGATCACGAAGATCATATCGAGATTGCGCTCGCAGATCAGGCGGTTCCAGTGCACATACAGAAAGTTAAGTCCCGGCGTGGTGCCCCAGTGGCCCAGCAGGCGCGGCTTCACGTCGTCCAGCGTCAGCGGCCGCTTGAGCAGCGGGTTGTCCTTGAGATAGATCTGGCCCACGGAAAGATAGTTGGCGGCGCGCCAGTAGGCGTCCATGCGCGCCAGCAGTTCCGGCGCAAGCGGCCCTTTGCTCGCGGTCTCAATTTCCTCGATCTGGCTCATGCTTCACCTCAGACGGGCATTCAGGCAGTCAATTCAAGCGTAGCAGCCGCATGTTAACGCCAGAGTGATTAATGTCACAAGCAGCTGGCGGGGTTTCATTGCATCACAGCAAATCGGCGCGTTCCATATTGAGCTATTTGTCCGCGTCCGCGACGGGAACCTCGAGCGATCCGGCGCGTTCCGCGTCCAGATCGTGCACCGCGATGCGCAGCGACGCAGGCCCCGAGGGCAGGTCGAGAGCCATGCGCATCGGAATGCCCACCGCGAGCGGGTGCGCATACTGCGCCGCGGTGAGTTTCCGCCATCCGTGTTGTGGCCATCTTAATAACTTCATCATGTGATTTTTATGTGATCCTCATCTATGATCGAGTTTTATCCTGGGCTGTTTCCACGGGTCAGAGCTTCTTCTTGAAGCAATAACCGCGAAAGCCGAACCGCAGGTGGGACGATGAACGGTTTACTTTGGTTTGCGCAGATTTCGTTGGCAGGAGCGTTTCTCTACGCCGGATTGAGCAAGATTCTTGCGTCCCGGCAACAGCCAAATACGCACCGAGTCCAGACTGCGGGCGGGCACTTCGCGCAGTCTGCCGCAATCGGCTTCCTTGAGGTTTTGGGAGCGCTGGCCGTGGTGGTGCCGTTCGACATTTGGCCGCCGTACATTCTTCCCCGGCTGGCGGCTGCCGGACTCGCGCTGCTGGCGATTGCCGCGTCCGCCTATCATGCGCGCCGTCAGGGGCCAGCCGCTCTGAAGATGGCACTGTTCTTTATTGCGCTCCTGGTGATCGTCGGGCGCTGGCCATAGCCTGAGCCGGGCGCAACCGATCCTGGCCTCGAAGTTCTCTTAGGTCAGGCCTGTTCCAGAGGGAGCAGAGGGTTTCAACCCTCTGAATTTGACCCAAAGGACCGCCTTCCGGCGCGGGCCTTATGCTGATTTCCCACGAATCCCGCAATTCCAAACGACGCGCTCCCATACTTCCTAAAAATAGCGCTTGAGCTTGAGGATCTGCGATTCGAACCCGTACCAGAGCGCCGTGGCGACTGCCGTGGAAGCCCCGATGCGGATCGCCACCACCGCGAGATTGCCGGCGAGGCCGTAGTGGTCCATGCGCAGATCGAACCAGCCAAAGAAAATGAAGACCGCGATGTGCACCATGTAAAGGCCGTAGCTGATGCGCCCGTAAAAGGCCAGCGGCCCGCGCCGCAGAGCCGCATTAAGCAGGTTGCGCGCGCCAGTCGACGCAATCGCCGCCAGCACCGCTCCGGCGAATCCCACCGCCAGCGCGGAGTCAAGCAGCCAGGTGCCGCCGGCCACGGTGGCCGTTGCCAAGAAGCCGGCGACAGCCGCGCTCAGGCCGATCCAGAGCCACGCGCGCCGGCTGATCGCAAGCCTGTAGAGCCCCAGCGCCAGCAGGCTGCCCAGCGCAATGCCATCAAGATGAATCAGCGTATTCGTCGGCGTCATCCAGGCCAGGTTGGCGCAACGAACCAATGGCGAGCCCACCAGCGCGAAGCCAAGCACTGTGGCCAGCATCCAGGGCGCGCGCAGAAACCGCACCACCGGCGCCCACACAAAGTAATACTGCTCCTCGATGGCCAGCGACCACGTCTGTCCGATAGCCGGCGGCAGCGCCAGATGAAACAAATTTTGCACGAAGAGAACGTAAGCCCACCAGGGCGCGGCCCGTACCGCATCCATCACAGAGGGCCCGATGAACCACGGCGCCTCGGCATACACGACCACCAGCACCAGCACATACACCGGCCAGATGCGCAGCGCCCGGCGTCCATAAAAATTGCGAAAGTAATGCGGCTTTTCCCGCGCCTCCATCAGAATCGATGTGATGAGGAATCCGGAGAGCACGAAGAAAAGATTCACGCCTGCCCATCCCCACAGCGACGCGTAGTGAATCCACGTGCCCGCCAGGCGCGGATGGCAGTGATAGACGACCACGGCGAGAACCGCAATCCCGCGCAGCCCCTGCAGTTCAGGGATGTAAGCCGGCAGCCAGGTTGGGCGTTGGAAGGCTACATTGAACGCACCAAACTGCGGATTCGTTTTGGACAGCTCTCGTTCATCCATCGACTATGGATTCAGCCATTCCTTATCTGGGCGGGTGATTAGCCGCGCGCTGAAATACGCTTGATCCATATCAAGGATGGTCTTGATTGAATAGTAACGATGCACATCATCGCGCTCGATCAAGAAACAGGAAATGTCGCTCCCGTTCGATGAGTGAAATGGAAGCAAAAGTTGCATCCTCTGTTCGGTCACATAGTAGACCGGAATGGCAGTTTTGTAATTGCGTCGGATCTTGGGAATGAGGTTCTCTATTGCACCGCGGAGATAGTTTCGAACCGACTCGTCGGTTGCGTCAGGAGGGAACCCCGACCTCTCCTTTGCCCTATCGAACATATGGTCAAAGATCCCTGTATCTAAGGGGTATTCCGTATTGAATACATAATCCCGGCTGTCATTTGAATACCACGCAAGCTTTGGGGTCCGGATTCCAAAGTGTTGACGATAGACGGGGGATCGCCCTGTTTCAGTGCCTTTGTAAACCCAGTCTGACACGGGATCTACGCTCACGCCCCTGTATTTCTCGAATACACAAAAAAGGTCCGCAGAGTGTTTGTCTTGTAGTCCGGAATTAAAACATGACCAGTTCCCATCGTCGCTCTCCAAGAAATAACTTCCGGGATCTTGCTGCTCCAGCTCCCTAAGACGAGCGAAGGTGTATTGCAGGTAATTCCGAAGCTTTGGGGGCTTGTTTTTATACCTGTTTTCAAACCTGGGTTGGGTAAAATACCAAGCATCTCTCCCTTCCAGCGTCTTCTCGGAGATCGTTATAAAAGGGGCGTCAAAGTCGAGTGCCTGGGTCAGTGAATCCCGAGTTGGATGGAAGTGTGCGAATGCAGTACGCGCGTCCTGCTGTCGGTTCTTCGTGAACAGCGACTCGTATCGTGAGGTATTCATATACAATCCACAATAATATAATTGGCCCCCACACGTTGTGGGGGCCTTCTGTAACTTCTAAAGCGTTTCTGTGCGAATTCGTGAAACGTCGTGTTTTGTGAAAAGTGGGGTCCTACCCTTTTTTCGCGTGCCACAAACCTCTATAGCGGTATTTTCGCACAAAACAGAAAAATTTGCAGCAAGAATCAAACTTCGACTCGCACCTCACCCCGCCGCCAATTCCTTAGCTCTCTGCGTAGCCCGCATCACCGCCTTGATCAGCGTAACCCGCAACCCGCCCTCTTCAAGCTCCAGAATGCCGTCGATGGTGCAGCCCGCCGGCGTGGTCACAGCGTCCTTCAGCAGCGCCGGATGATAGCCCGTCTCAAGCACCATCTTGGCCGCGCCAAACGTGGTCTGCGCGGCCAGCAGCGTGGCCGTCTCGCGCGGCAGACCCACCTTCACGCCCGCCTCGGCCAGAGCCTCTATGACAATGTACAAATACGCCGGCCCCGATGCCGACAATCCGGTCACGGCGTCCATGTGCTTCTCATCCACGGTCACGGTGCGGCCCACGGTCTCAAAGATGCGCTGCGCCAGCTCCATCTGCGTGGCGGACACGAAGCGCCCGCGGCAAAGCCCCGCCGCGCCCGCTCCCAGCGCCGACGGCGTGTTGGGCATGGCGCGGATCACCGCGATCTCCATCCCCGCCGCGTCCTCAATTGCCCGCGTCTTTACCGACGCTGCAAACGACACCAGCGTCTTGGCAGTGGTCAGCGCCGGCCGAATCTCGGCAACCAAATCCGGCACCTGGAACGGCTTCACGCCGAGCAGAATCAGGTCGCTCGCTCGCGCCGCGGCTAGGTTGTCGGTGCTCACGTCCACGCCCCACTGCGTGCTCAGCGCCACGGCGCGCTCCGCATGAGCAACAGTCGCGTGAATCTGGTCCGGCGCAAACAGATTCTGCTTCAGGAAGGCCTGCAGCAAAATGCCGCCCATCTTGCCCGCGCCCAGCACGGCCACGTTCACGCCCGGCAACTGCGCCGGCGCCTGATTGGCCTCAACGGCTATCTCTGCCATGTTGTTCCTTGTCTTCCGGAAAAGGTCTTCTGGAAAATGTCTTCTGGAAAAATGGAATGTTTCAGTTCAAGGATACGCGCATGAATTCGGGGCCAGCTAAGTTTCCAGCTCCGCCTCCCCACCCGCTTTGATCTCCCGAAGGGCCACAGCGTTGTTCGCTGCCATCCCCGCCATAGCGCGCGCCTGCATCGGCGTCACCTCAATCCGGTTGCGGCCGCCCTGCTTGGCCTTGTAGAGCGCGCCATCTGCACTGTCTACCAGCTGCGCGGGAGAGCCCCGTCGTGTCAGCTCATAGGTCGAGATGCCGATGCTGATGGTCATGCGAGGCCCGACCGCCGTCGGATTCGTCACCTCGAGAATCCGGATAGCCGTTTGCATGCGCAGGGCTACTGTCCGGGCGCCGTCGGCGTCGGTGCCCGGCAGCAGCGCCGCAAATTCCTCGCCGCCATAGCGCGCCAGCAGGTCGCCTCCGCGTGTCAGCGCCAGGCGCAGCGCCGCGGCCACTTTTACCAGGCACTCGTCGCCCGCGCGATGCCCCTGCGTATCGTTCAGGTTCTTGAATGAATCGATATCGATCATCAGCAGCGACAAGGGCGACTGCAGCCGGTTGGCGCGTCCCCACTCCAGCTCCAGCCGCTGGTCAAAGCAGCGCCGGTTGGCGATGCCGGTCAGCCCATCCATCAGCGCCATCTCTTCAAGACGCTCCTTTGCTTCCTCCAGCGCCTGCTGCGAGCGCAGATATCGGCCTTGCAGCATGGTAGAGCGCAGGCCGTAAAGCGCCATAGCGAATCCGATGGCCAACATCCCAATGATGAAGTGGCGCTGCGAAACCGCCGCGCCCAACGCCACCAGCGCCATGGCAAAGATCACCGGCCGGGCGTTGTCGATGAAAAGGGCCAGCGGCTTGCGGCGGATCAGTGGGACGGCCTTGCGCTCCACCACCGGCAGCCAGATCACGGCCACCGCCAAGGCTATAAACGGCAGATCCACAAGCACGTCCAGCACCCCGGCGTCGGGCACGGCCACAACGATATGGTTGTAGATCGTGGCGCACGCGCCATAGGTCCACAGAAAGATCGAGAGGATCTGAAACAGCCGCCGATCCTGGGCATCGCGCGGGCTCGCCAGCAGCCGCAGAGTCGCGCCGCCCGCGAGAATCAGATTCTCGACATCGTAGGTCCATACCAGCAGCGATACCGAAATCGGATGCTGGGCCGCGCCCGAAAACGGAACTACGGAGAAGATCGCGATATAAGCCAGAAAACCTGCCACCACCGCCTGTACGCCGTCCAGCCAGAAAAAGAGCGGGACCAGCCGGCTCTCCTCCGGAGACGAGAGGGCTAGCATGATCGGCACGCCATAGAAGAAGTAGAGAAAATCGGCCAGCGTGGCCGAGGCCGGAGAAATATGCTGCACCACCTGCATGCGGGCGGCCATGAATGTGCCCGCAAACCAGAGCAGCAACGCAACGCAGACCAACATCCAGTTGCGCCGCACCACCAGGTCACAGGTGAGCGCGCGCCTGCAGCACAGCACCAGCGCGGCCAGCGACGCGATCAGGAAAAAGCCATACGAAACCGACGAGGAGGTGGCAGGAAATGCTGCGCTCGCTGCCGCATGAATGCCCAGAAACAGCACTGCCGCCACCAGTATGTCGCGCGGTTTCAACCAGGAATTCACGAGTCGTTTTCTCCAGGGACACGAGGAGTTAGCCTTGGGCGCCAGCGGAATTGCAAATGCACGCAGGGCAGAGCATTCAAGCAGCTGTTATAGAATTCAGGAGTCTTTCTGGCTTCTCATTCGCTGTTGGATGCACGATAGCACAGCGAATGCAATCATCGCTGGGCGAGATTTCCACCCACACATGCGGCATTGCTCTGGCATTTCCGCACAGTGAAGAGAACGGGCTCTGTTGCAGGGCCGCGTGAAACACTCGCCTCCGTGCCCAGATGGGCCTACTCCCTCAGCAATTCTTCGTCGGCCAGGAATCGCTGGATTGCTGTATCCAGATCGCCAGTGGCATTGCAACTCCCATACCTTCGCCTCTAGACTTGAGATGTCCGGAGTTGATTTGCGCACAGTTGCTCAACTCATGGGCCCTCGGACGATCCAGATGACTTGTGAGATCTGCCCATCTTTCCCCGGATCACCAGCAGATTGAGGGAGAGCGACGGGCGGCAGGAGCGGGGACTCCCGCGGGCGGCAGAGTACCACCAAACCTGCCACCGCATCGGAGAAGCGCCCGTAAGTTATAGAAGCGAAAGTGGCGGAATTGGCAGACGCACCAGACTTAGGATCTGGCGGAGCAATCCATGGGGGTTCGAGTCCCCCCTTTCGCACCAATCTCTTGGTTACGGCAGCGTGATCGGCTGATGCAGCGGCAGGTCCTGCGAGCTGCCGCCGGCCATCACCGTGTAGCTGCCGGGAACCACCTTCCAGCCATCGGTCGCCTCGTCATACACGAACAGCCGGTCGTGGTCCACTGCGATCGACACCGGCTTCGACTCGCCGGGCCCGAGTTCGACGCGCGCCCAGCCAATGAGCCGCTTGGGCGGTTCGCCGGCGGCGTCGGGCAGCGAGGCGTAGACCTCCGCGATCTCCGTTCCAGCGCGCTTGCCGGTGTTGCGCACGGTGAAGTTGACGCTCACCGTGTCGCCGCCCTTCACGCTGAGCCCGGAGTAAGCATATGTCGTGTAAGACAGCCCGAATCCGAAGGGAAACAGCACCGGTTTCTTCTGCGCGTCGTACCACTTGTAGCCGACCTCCAGCTTTTCGTCGTAGGTCACCTGGAACGGCGGCAATCCCTTGGCCATCAGCGCCATGAAGTCGGAGATGTTGCCGCCCATAGCCGAAAAATTGGGCTGCGACGACGCCGGCGGCAGCACCAGCGTCGGATGCGGCAGATCGGCATCGCTCTTCGGAAAAGTGATGGCCAGCTTGGCAGTCGGATTGGTCTTTCCGGTGAGCAGATTGGCCAGCGCCTCGGCGCCTCGGATGCCGGGATACCACGCCTCCACCACCCCGGCCACATGGTCGATCCATGGCATGGTGGCGGGGCTTCCTGTCTCAAGCACCACGACACTCTTCGGGTTGGCCGCGGCCACGGCTTCAATCAGCTTGTTCTGGTCGTCGGCCAGGTCGAGTGTCTTCAGATCCATGCCCTCCGATTCGCCCTGAAACGCGAAGACAATCGCCACATCGGCTGATTTGGCGGCAGATGCGGCCGCGGCCAGATCGTCGCCGGCGACGTATGATACGTGGGCCGACGGAAGCGCGGCAGCGAGCGCGCGTAGCGGCGAGCTGGGCAGCCACACCTGGCGGCGCAGGAAGTTGGCCATGGGATTCGCGCCCGGCTGCTGTGGCGGCGGGGCCACCACGGAGCCGCCTGGCGCGTCCACCTGCGCCGATCCGCCGCCGGTGATCACGCCCACGTCAGCATGACCGCCTATCAGCACCACCGAATGCACCCGCGCACCCTCAAGCGGCAGCACGTTGTGGCTGTTCTTGAGCAGCACGATGCTCTTCTCGGCAAGGTCCTCGGCCAGCTTGTATCCGCCCTCCACGTCCGGCACCTGTTTGACCACCGGATGGTCGAACAGGCCGGTCGCAAAGATGGTGCGCAGAATATGATGCACGTGCTGGTTGATCTCATCCTCGGAAACTTCGCCGCTCTCGACGGCCTTTTGCAGCGCATCGCCGAAGAACCCCTTGCCCGGCTGCTCCATGTCGAGCCCCGCGTGCGAGGCTTTGGCAGTGGAGTGCGTGCCGCCCCAGTCAGATACAACGAAGCCCTGAAAATGAAAATCCTTGCGCAGCACATCGGTAAGCAGGTAGGTATTTTCGCAGGCAAAGTCGCCATTGACGCGGTTATAGGAGCACATGAATGCGGCCGCGTCCGAAACGCCGAGCGCAATCTCAAAAGCGCGCAGGTCGGTCTCGCGCATGGACCGCTTGTCGATGTTGGCGTTCACGGCGTTGCGGCCGCTCTCCTGATCGTTGATGGCGTAGTGCTTCAGGTCGCCGATGATGTGCTCCGACTGCACACCCTTGACGAAGTTGCCCGCGAGCGTGCCCGCCAACAGCGGGTCCTCGCCCTGGTACTCAAAGGTGCGGCCGTTGCGCGGCTCGCGCGGCAGGTTCACGCCGCCGCCCAGCGACATGCTGTAGCCCTCGGCGCGCAGCTCGCGTCCGATCAGCGCGCCATATTCAAAGGCCGCCTGCGGGTCCCACGACGAAGCCGCGGCCAGGTTGTTGGGCAGCGCCGTCGAGTAGCGTCCGGAAACCGCTCCGCGCGTCACACCGTAGGCTGAGTCCGCCATCTGGATGGCGGGAATGCCGACGCGCGGAATGGCGCTTGACCAGCCCGCGCCTCCGTTTGATTCCGTAGGACCGGTGTTCCCCCCGAACCCACCCTGTCCGTGCAGCAGTGAGATTTTTTCCGCCAGCGTCAGCTCCTTGATCACCATGTCGGCGCGCGCGTCCGGCGAAAGACTGGCGTCGGACCAGGCGTAGTGCTTGGGCTCGGGCTGCTGCCTCGGCGGGCCCTGAGCCACGGCCTGCGAAGCCGTTGCGAATACCGCGGCCAGTAGAATCGCGCACAGAGTGCAGTTACGGCTGTTCGATAGGGTGATCAAAGCAATACTCCTTTTTCAAATGGACGATGGAAAGTCTGAATAAGTCGCCGAACTTCATTCGATACGTTCCTTGCGCCTCCGACTGTTCGCCAACTTGCCAACTCGCCGTTCCGCGTAGCGGCGCTAACTCGCTGAGTCATTCTTAAAACGCTCCCACAGACTTCGATAGCGACATCTCCATCGAACGGTCCAGGTGAAGTTCTGTCTGCAGGGTGTTTTTCTCCCCCCAAAAATGCCAAACATGCCCCATCAGACCTCCAACACCGTCACCTCGCGCAACTCTGCCCGGCCGCCCGCTTTGTGCGTGATCCTCAGCGTCTTCAGCTCCCACGGCGCAAGATTGACGGTATGATCGAGGCCCAGCGCGACGCTCTTGAGCGAAGCAACGGTAGCCGAGCCCGCACGCTCCTGCACACGGACGATCGTTGCCTCGGACGCGCTCTCGGACCGCTTGATGGCCAGCACCCACACATTCGCCGGCTCGATCTCAAGCCACGACTGCTCCCACGGCGCGGTGCCGTGGTGCGCCGAGTCAACCACGTATTCGGCCGGGGATTGTAGCTCCTCGGCCAGCCGGTCGAGCCCGAGCGTGGACCACGTTCCCTGCGCGGCCTTGAGCCAGAACCGCCGCTCTTGCCGCCCCTGGTCCTGCCATGCGTTGTTATCGTTGGGCGGCACTTTGTAGGGATTATGCCGCGCGAAAGGAGCCGACCGGATCAGCACCGTGCGAAACAACCCGTCGAGACAGTCGTAGCTATAGGTCGAGCCATTCAGGAGCGCAACCGTATAGTCCGCATTGCCTATCTTTCCCTGCGCTGCGCCCCAGTCCTGATAAGGCTGTTCTTCGCCATTTACTTTGCGCTCGATCACCGCGCCGGGAACCTTGGCAAACACTCGCGTCTGACTTAGAGCGGTTGGTATCTCCAGCTTCAATATCTGCTCGTGCTCATGCCAGTCGATGACAAAGCGGAGCTCGATGAAGTCGAGGCCGGCAAATTCCGCAATGTCCAGCACGATCTCCGAATCCTGCCAGTGTGCGCGCTGCCGCGTCACGCGCGTCACTGGTCCATCTTCAATCACGGCGGAAGATACAAACGTCGGCCGGCCCATTTCGTCGCGAAATTCATTGATTCCGTGCGCCCAGGTATCGCTGGTGTCGCGGATGGCGACTAGTCCGATCGGTTTCGCAAGTAACTCAGTACCATCCGGAGCCAGCAGGGAAGTCAATCCGATGTTACCGTCCGAAATAGTGCAGAGTTTCTTGTAAGTTGCAGGCGCAGGCGGCTCCCCGTGACTTAGTTCAAAGACCCTGTAACCAGCGGCTGGAAGCTCGACCCACGAGGAAGCACGGTGGAAGAACTGCGTCATGCTCTCCGACGGCCTCCACTGCAAGGATACTTTGCTGCCATCCTTCGATGAAAGGTGCGTGATGGGCGCGTTACCGGAAGGATTTCTCTCTGTATAAAACTCGGCCAGCGCCATGCGCTTCCACGGCAATGGATTGAATAAGAATACAGCGCCTTCCTTAACTGCGCGTGTATCTACGGCCTTGGCCATTGCTTCCAACGTCTCTACCTTGGAGGTCTGCGCGACCTCGCATGCATAACCAACGCTGTCGCGCACGTCCTGATAATCGGAGTAGAGCGACGTGCCCGCCATCATGTCGTGAAACTGGCAGAAGAGAACCTTCCACCAGCTGGCGGCGAACTCCTCTGCCGGATAAGTGCGTCCCATGGTGCGGTTAGCCAGTAAAGTGATCGCCTCGGCCTCGCAAAGGCTGCGCTCAGCGCGGCGATTGAGATACTTTCCCTCGCCATTGGCTGAATAACATCCGCGCGCGTGATGCTGCAACTCATGACTTATCACGGGCAGCGATGCAAAGGCCGGCGACCGCTCCACGGCGGCAAGGAAGTTGCCCAGCGTGCTGAATCGCAACTCCGGCAGCGTTGCGTCCTTCTGCATTTCCAGCACCTGCCTGATCTGTTCGCGTGTAACGGCGCCGCCGTGATCGCCCACGCCCAGAAAAAATGCCGCATGATCGAAGCCCGGCGCAAACGCACCCTCGGCCGCCGGGCGAATCTGATCCGAATTTCCGTCGTAGTCGTGCCAGATGCGCGAGACCAGGACGCGAGAGCCGTCCGGCGCCTGCCACCAGAAGAGCAGCGGCAGCGTCATCTCGTGCTCCTGCGGACGCTGGAACGCGTAATAGCCGTATCCGGCGTGCTTCAAGATCGTGGGCAGCCCCGCGGCGTGGCCAAATGAGTCAGGGTTGAAGCCGATTTTCACATCTACGCCGAGCACGCGCTTACAATATTGCTTGCCATAGAGCGAGTGGCGCACAAAGCTCTCCGTGGCCGGAATGTTGCAGTCCGGCTCGACGGGCCATGCGCCCAGCACCTCCCAGCGCCCCTCGCGGATCCGCTGCCTGATCTCGTCCAGCAACGCGGGATCGGCGCGTTCCACCCAGCGATAGTGCGCCGACGAGGAGTGGCTGAAGCAGAAACCCGGCGTCTCATTCATGCGATTCAACGCGCTGCGAAAAGTGTTGAGCACGGTGTCTGCCCCGTCGCGCCAGGGCCAGAGCCATGCCGCGTCAATGTGCGAGTGGCCGATGATGTGCAGCACCTTGCGGCCCGAAGAGTTTGCGCCGGCCTGCGCCAGCACCGGCGCCGCGGCCAGCGCGCCGAGCGATGCCGCCCCCTGCACCATGAATTCGCGCCGCGACAGCGGACTTCCCGGCTTGCTCATGCGCCCGATCCTCCGTTATTCCGCCAACAGATGAAAATAGACCATCGACCCGGCGGCTGTGCGCGGATTCTTGCGCCCGAGCCCGATTCGCACACCGACGCGCGGCCAGCCCAGGCTTCTATCCCGGCCCCTGCCGGAGTAATCTTGGAGCATCATGAGTCCGCAACCGCAGCAAACCCAAATGAACCTCGTCCAGACCGCCGACTTCCGCGAGTCCTATGCCAACAGCGTCCAGGTGCGCGTGAGCGTGTGGGATTTTCAACTGGTCTTTGGCCTGGCCGCCAGCGAAAGCCCGGATCAGGTCACCATCCGCAATCACACCGCCGTCTTCCTCAGCCCGCAGCAGGCCAAAGCCCTGTTAAACGTGCTGGGGCAGAATGTAATGCAGTACGAGCAGGCGTTTGGCGCGCTGAGCCTGGAGCCGCAGAGTCACAATTTCCCCCAGGGACCCGTGAATTGAGCGCGGCCAACCGAACCTGATGCCCCGGAGCGATCGCTTGCGCCTGAGACGACTCATGCAGCCGCGGCTGGACGCGCCCATGCCCATCTGGATGATCTTTCCGGTGGTGTTTGCCGCGCTCTACGCCAGCCATTTCACGCTGATGCGCCTGCCCTATTATTGGGATGAGGCGGGCTATTACATCCCCGCCGCGTGGGACTTTTTCCGCACCGGCTCGCTCATTCCGCTCACCACGCCGTCGAACGCGCACCCGCCGCTGCCCAGCATTTATCTGTCGCTGTGGTGGCGGGCGTCGGGCTTCAATCCCGAGGTCACGCGCGAGGCCGTGCTGATGGTGGCCACACTGGGCCTGCTCGCAGTGTGGAGACTGGCCATGCGCCTTAACGGCGCACCGTCAGTCGCCTTCTTCACCGTGCTGCTCACTGGCCTCTATCCCATCTGGTTTGCGCAGAGCACGCTGGCCCACGCCGACATCTTTGCCGCGGCGTGCACGCTGTGGGGGATGGTGCACGCGCTGCCTGACCGCGGCCGCCGGCCGGTGATTGCGGCGCTATGGTTCACCGCCGCGGCGCTGTGCAAGGAGACTTCTGTCTTCATCCCGCTCACGCTCGCCGCCGTCTTTCTCTCGGCCGGGTTTCGCGTGCTGCCGCCGGCGCGCTTTCGGCTGTGGCGCGAGGCGGGCTGGCTCGCGAGCTGTGTGCTGCCCCTGGGCGCCTGGTACGCGTATCACTACGCCAAGACCGGTTTCCTCTTCGGCAATCCCGCCTATCTGCGCTACAACGCGCAGGCCACGCTGCTGCCCGTGCGCGTCCTGGCCGCGTTTGCCCATCGGCTCCTTCACCTCACCGCGCACATGAACCTCTTCGTGCCCGTACTAATGACCTGCGCGGCTCTCATGCTCAGGCCACGTCTTGACGCAGACGGCCACGAGCGCGCCAGCCTCAGCAGGCCCGTCCTGCGCCGCATCCTGCTGCTTCTGCTGGTCAATGCGGCGCTCTTCAGCGTGCTGGGCGGCGCGCTGCTCACACGCTACCTGCTGCCCATGTATCCGCTGGTGCTGCTGGTGGCTGTGGCCACGTTTTACCGGCGAGTGCCATACTGGCAGGGGCTGGCGCTATTCTCTGTGGGCGCATTTGTAGTCGGCCTGTTCATCAACCCGCCGTACGGCTTTGCGCCGGAAGACAATCTCGCCTATGCGCATGTGATACGGATGCACCAGGCGGGCATCGCGCAGCTCACCGCGCGCTATCGCGGAGCTACAGTCCTCTCCGCGTGGCCGGTGACCGACGAACTCTCGCGACCCGAGCTGGGATACGTGAAGCAGGCGTGGGATGTGTATCGCCTGGAGGACTTCACGCCCGCCGAGATCGCGCGCGCCGCCACCGAGCCGGAGAAATATTCCGCCGCGCTGGTCTTCTCCACCAAGTACGACCCGCCGGCCAGATTCATGAATATGGGTCCGGCGAGCGACGCCATGGATGAGCGCTTCTTCGGCATGCACCACGACATGAATCCCGACGCGATTGCACAGCAGCTCCACGGCGCCATGATTTGGAAGAAGGAAGATCAGGGACAGTGGATCGCGCTGCTGCGATTTGAGCGCCAGTTTGAGGCTGACCTTGATTTGCCGCCACGCACAGGCTCGGCAGTCAGCCAATCGATGCCGCCGCCAACTCGCTAACCCGCTCCCCGCGCAGCGGGCCAACTCGCTAATTCGCTTGATCGCGCTGCGGACACCGGCACAGTGACCGCGGTATTCTCTTCGAAGCGGAGGTCCCCATGCCCGATTCAGTCGCCGATTATCCTTACGAGACGCGCCTCAACATCCTTCACCCTCCGCTCGAGCTGATCGATGAGAAGGCGCTCTCCGATGCCTGCGAGTACAAGTGGTTTAACCAGACACTGTGCAAGGTCAACGAGTCCGTGGTGCGCGTGGCCATCATCGAGGGCGAATATCACTGGCACAAGCACGATGAAGACGACGAGTTCTTCTACGTGGTCGAGGGGCAGCTGCTCATCGATCTTGAAGACCGCACCATCGCGCTCGATCCGCGCCAGGGCTTCGTGGTGCCGCGGGGTGTGGTGCATCGTACGCGCGCGCCCCAGCGCACCGTGATTCTTATGGTCGAAAACGCAGGCATCGTTCCGACAGGAAACTGAGAACAGGGAACTGGGAACAGAGAAACCGCTGCTGGGTGCCCCATCCTTTTCACGCTTTTGTGAAAAGGGTGGGATACCTCGATGCCCACGGTGGCCTCTGCGCGTTCCCACCCTGCGCCAGAAAAAAGGCGTGCCCGGCCCAGGGGGCACCCCGGCGCCCAGATGGGGCACCCACCTCTGTGCGGCCAGACGCCTATAATCAACCTGTCGTGATCTTCTATCTTTCATCCCGTAGGCGCGGGGCACTGCACACCGCTTTGCTGCTCGGCCTGGCGCTTGTGCTCGCGATTTGTATCGCTCCGCGTACACCTGCGCAGACCGCGCCGGAGCCTGGTCCAGCAGCGGCCGGCAGCGGACGCATTCTGCTGGTGCTGCCGTTTGACAACCGCACCGGCCAGCCCAGCCTCGAATGGATTCGCGAGGCCGCCGCAGAGCTGCTGAGCAGCCGCTTCGCCTCCGCCGGCTTCGCGCCCATGAGCCGCACCGACCGTATGTATGCCCTCGACCATCTCGGCCTGCCGCAGGGCTTCCAACCGTCGCGCGCCAGTTCGCTGCGCCTGGCGCAGACGCTCGATGCCGACTCCATCGTGGTGGGCAGCTACCTCACCGACGGCACCGGCATTGTGGCCGAGGCGCAGGTGGTGGACGTGCCGCATCTGCGCATGAGCCAGCCCGTCACCGCGCGCGGCGAGATGAAAGACCTCGTCGCCGTCTTCGACTCCCTGGCCTGGAAGCTCACGCGCCAGCTCGATCCCAGCTTCAGCGTGGCTGAGGAGACTTTTGTGGCTGCGGGCGCCGGCTTGCGTCTTGACGCCTTTGAGCAGTACATTCGCGGCATCACGGAGCCCGACCAGGAGGAGCGGCTGCGGCATCTGAAAAACTCGGTGCAGCTCAGCCCCGACTTCAGCCCCGCATGGATGGCGCTAGGACGCGAGGACTACAACAGCCAGCAGTACGAGCAGGCCGCGGCTGCCTTTGCCAAGGTGAGCGGCAGCGATCCGGACGCGCTCGAAGCCGGCTTCTATCGCGGCCTTTCGCTGCTGTTTTCGGGCGACTATCCGCGCGCCGAACAGGCGTTTGCCGGCGTGGCGCGCATATTGCCGCTGGCCCAGGTGGTCAACAACCAGGGTGTCGCGGTGAGCCGGCGCGGGCGCGACGGCAGCGCGCTGTTCAGCCAGGCCGTGGCCGCCGACCCCAACGCCGCCGACTACCACTTCAACCTCGCTGTCAGCCTCAAGCGCCAGGGCAACACAGCGCAGGCTTTGGCCGAGATCGCGCAGTGCTTGCGCCTGCACCCTGCGGACAGCGAAGCCCAGTCTCTGGAAACAGAGTGGAAAGCGCCGCCAGCCGGCGGTGACGAAGCCAAAGCCGATCCGCTGGAGCGTATCGAGCGCAACTTCGACGCCGTTGCGTTCCACCAGGCCGCGCTCATGCTGGAGCAGATGGAAGCCGCGCGCCTGGCCGCGCTGGCGCCGCAGGAACGAGCCAAAAAGCTGGCCGTCGAGGCGCGCGATTATCTTGACCGCGGGCTGTTGCTCGATGCCGACCGGCTCTTTCAGTCCGCGCTGGCCGCGGATGGGTCGGTGGCCGAGGCGCATGCCGGCCTGGCCGAGGTGCATGAGCGCACCGGTGACGCCGACGCCGCCCGCAAGGAAGCTCACGCGGCGCTCGACATCGAGCCTTCAGCGGAGGCGTATCTGGTGCTGGGGCGGCTCGATCTGGCCGCGAATCGGCTCACAGAGGCGAGCAACGAAGCCGGCGAAGCACTCAAGCTCGACCCCAATAGCCACGCCGCTGCGGAACTTCGCGACGCGATCGATGCGCGGCAGGGGCAGAAGAAGTAGCGGTTCGGAGGTGGGCAAGCGTCGGAGGGAGCAGGGGGTTTTAACCCCCTGAATAAAGCCGCACGACGAATGAGGGCTTTAGCCCCGGAAGCGGTTTCAGCTGTAAATAGCGCCATTTTCCGTAGCCTGTTTTCGCCTCTCGATTCGCGCAACCCGCCCTTCGCAAGTGGCGCGAAGAATGGGATAGAGGGCAAGGAAGGAGCAAGCCATGATTCAACACGCTTACAGGTTTGCACTCCGCATCGTATTCGTTCTGACGTTGGTCCTGTCAACCGGCGCGTTTGCAAACGCGGCTACTGCGCCACAGCCGCTGGTTGACAAGCTCGTCCTCGCCGACACCATTCAGCCCATCACGGCCGGCGAGCTGGACCGCGCCATTGCCCGCGCCAACACCGACGGCGCCGCGGCCCTGCTCATCGAGCTCGACACGCCCGGCGGCCTGCTTGACTCCACACGCACCATGGCCGGCGGCATCATGAGCTCGCGCGTTCCCATCATTGTGTATGTCTCTCCGGCAGGCGCGCGCGCCGGCTCCGCGGGATTCTTCCTCCTCGAGTCGGCCGATGTGGCCGTCATGGCCCCAGGCACTAACGCCGGAGCCGCGCATCCCGTGCTCGAGTTCGGCGGCAAACCCGACGAGACCATGAACCAGAAGATCGAGAACGACGCCGAAGCCTTTCTGCGCTCCTACGTAACGCGGCGCAACCGCAACGCAGAGGCGGCCGAGGCAGCCGTGCATTCGTCCCATTCATACACGGCAGAGGAGGCGCTCCAGCAGCATCTCATCGACCTGATTGCGTCGAGCGATGCGCAGCTGCTGGCCCAGCTTGACGGCCGCGAGATCACGCGCATGGATGGCGCGAAACAGACGCTGCACCTTGCTGGCGCGCGCATTGAGATCGTCAAGCCCACGCTGCGCGAGCAGCTGCTGGGCTGGCTGGTCGATCCCAACATCGCCATCCTGCTGCTGGTGGGCGGCGCGCTGCTCATCTATCTCGAATTCAACACGCCCGGCACCATCGTCCCCGGCGCGCTCGGCACGCTCATGGTGCTGCTGGCCATCTTTGCGCTCAACCTGCTGCCCATCCGCTACACCGCGGTCATGCTCCTGGTGGCGGCGCTGGTGCTCATGCTGCTCGAGGCCAAGTTTGGCGGCCACGGCGCCTTGGCCATCACCGGCATTGTGTGCCTCGCCTTTGGCTTGCTCACGCTGGTGGCCGCGCCGGTGCCGGAGATGGCCATCCATCCCGCGCTCGCCATCGCCATCAGCGCGGCCTTCGGCGCCATCACATTCTTCCTCGTCCGGCTCGCCATACGCGCGCGGCAGCGCAAGTCCCTGCTCGGCGCGGACGCGCTCATTGGCAGCCTCGCCTCTGCCATGGAGCCGCTCGCGCCCGAGGGTCACGTGCTCGTCGAGGGAGAGATCTGGCGCGCCGTCGCCCCCGAGCCCGTGCCCGCCGGAACGCCGCTGCGCGTCGTCGGCCATGAGCAGTACCTGCTGCGCGTGTCGCCTGCCGGCCCGCATCGCGATGACGCAAACAGACCAGCCGCCTGATTGCCGCAGGAGTACAATCCGTGCTGAAGTGAGGAAAGCCCATGTCCGGTTCCGAACTGCCCATTCCCATTCTTGTGTTTCTTGCCATCGTGGTTCTTTACCTGCTCAACTCCATCAAGATTCTGCGCGACTATGAGCGAGCGGTGATCTTCCGCCTGGGCCGCGCGCTGCCCGTGCCCAAAGGGCCCGGCATCATTCTGGTGTTTCGCCCGTTCGATCAGATGGTGCGCATCTCTTTGCGCCAGGACGTGATCGAAGTGCCGCCGCAGGATGTAATCACGCGCGACAACGTCACCCTCAAGGTGAACGCCGTGGTGACGCTCTACGTGGTCAATCCCAACGACGCGGCCATCAAGGTGGCCAATTACGTCTACCAGACCTCGCAGTTTGCGCAGACCACACTGCGCTCGGTGCTGGGCGAAGTAGAGCTCGACGAGTTGCTCAGCCATCGCGACAAGCTCAACCTGCGCATTCAGACCATCATTGACCAGCGCACAGAACCGTTTGGCGTCAAAGTGGTTTCGGTCGAGGTCAAGCAGGTAGACCTGCCCGAAACGATGCTGCGCGCCATGGCCAAGCAGGCCGAGGCCGAGCGTGAGCGCCGCTCCAAGATCATTCACGCCGAGGGCGAGTTCAATGCCGCGCAAAAGCTGGTGGACGCGGCCACGCTGATGTCCACGCAGCCGATGACGCTGCAGCTGCGCTATCTGCAGACGCTGACCGAGATCGGCGTCGAAAAGAACACCACGATCATCTTCCCGCTGCCGCTGGAGCTGCTGACTATTCTGAACAAGATGAGTCAGCCCAACCCGCCGCTGCTCGAAAAGCCGTGACTTCTAGTGTCGGGTCCAGGAAGTTAGTTTCATAACAAATCTGTCATCCTGGGCATTTCGACTGGCGCAGCCAGCTACGGCCGGAATGAACAACAATGCTGGGTGGGGTACCTCGACTCTCAATCGGCCATCCCGGAAGTCAATTGCATAACAAATCTGTCATCCTCAGCGAAGTTTGGCCATCTTTTCGGCCAAACGAAGTCGAAGGACCTGCGTCTTCGCGGTGGCAGTTCTGCCTCGAATTTCCGGGACAGCACACTTGGGAAAGCCTTGATTTCGGTCAAAACCCGTGACTTCAGGAATACGTGCGCCTCGCCTCGCCCTGCAATCCCGGCCCTCGATGCCGGATAATGATGGTATGGGTCTAAATCCCAGAGGGCTGGACAATGAGGCAGATCTACGACGAGATGGAGCTGGAGGCGATCGAGCGCAGCCACGACACGGAATTCACGCTGGGCGCAACCTCCCTGCTGGTCCTGTTCTTCGCCCTGGTGCTGCTGTGCGGCGTGTGCTTTGGCCTGGGCTACTCAGTCGGACATCGCGGATCGTCTGAGCCGGCGTCCGCAGGCCAGCAGCCTGCCATGAGCGGCGATGAATCCGCTTTGACGGGCACCTCGCGCGCGAAGCCCTCGGCCACCGCGCCCGTAACTGTCACCCCGCCGCCCGCGCAG
>Ga0302324_100004283_pt1 | contig 31619 bp, 26 predicted proteins | sample Palsa_T0_1_FD_201949 | JGI IMG/M metagenome (GOLD analysis project Ga0302324, IMG submission 201949) | Peat permafrost microbial communities from Stordalen Mire near Abisko, Sweden - Palsa_T0_1 | ecosystem: Environmental > Terrestrial > Soil > Palsa > Peat permafrost | place: Sweden: Abisko... | reverse complement strand
CTACGCGGAGCTCAACCGCCGAGCCAATCGCCTCGCCCGCTACCTACGAGCGCGGCGCGTGAGGCCAGATGTCGCTGTGGGCATCTTTATGGAACGCGGCGTCGATCTCATCGTCGCCGTGCTCGCCATAACAAAGGCGGGCGGCGCCTATGTGCCGCTCGATCCGGATTATCCGACCGAACGGCTGGCATTCATGCTGAAAGAGACTGGCGTGGCCGTCGTTCTTACCCAGCACAGGGTTTGCAACCGGCTACCCGAAGCGAGCGCGGAGGCAATCTGTGTGGATGGCGACTGGCCGCAGATCGCGGTTGAAGCGGATAGCAATCTCGAGCGCGTCGCGACGAGCCAAAGTCTTGCCTATATCCTTTTTACCTCCGGATCGACGGGTACGCCTAAAGGCGTTTGCATTGAGCACCGCGCGGTGATGCGCCTGGTGATCAATACGAACTATGTACAGCTCAGCTCTTCCGACTGCATCGCGCAGGCGTCCAATGCATCATTTGATGCGGCAACATTTGAGATCTGGGGCGCTCTGCTCAATGGCGCGCGACTCGCGATCGTGCACAAAGAGACGCTGCTGTCTGCCGACGCGCTCGCACGCGACATCCGTACGCGCGGCATTAATACATTGTTTCTGACCACCGCAATTTTTAACGAGCACGCTTATCGTTCGCCGCAGCTATTTGGGGATTTGCATTGCCTGCTCTTTGGGGGCGAGGCGTGTGATGCGATGGCGGTCAGACGTGTCATGCAGTACACGCCGGCGCGACGCCTCATTAATGCCTACGGACCAACCGAGGCGACGACTTTTGCAACTTGGTTTGAAGTCACGCGGCCATCGGAAGGTACGCTGCCAGAAGACACCGCATGCGAAGGAGTGCGTGTCGGTGTCCCTATTGGCCGGCCAGTTGCCAACACCCGCTGTTACGTACTCGACGCAGCATTGCGGCCGGTTGCCATCGGGGTAACCGGCGAGCTCTATCTCGGCGGTCTGGGTGTCGCCCGAGGATATCTAAATCGCCCAGAACTCACGGCCGAACGCTTCATGCAAAATCCGTTCTGCGCCGGCGACCGCCTGTACAAGACCGGCGATCTCGTCTGCTACTTGCCGGATGGCAACCTCAAGTATGTTGCGCGCGCGGATCAGCAAATCAAGATTCGTGGCTTTCGAATCGAGCCTGGAGAGGTCGAAGCGGCTCTCTTGCGCGAAGAGAACATCAGTCGCTGCGCGGTGATCGCGCGCGAAGATGTGCCTGGCGATCAACGCCTTGTTGCCTACCTCGTGCTCAAAAACGGCAGCGCTCAAGTGGCCGCGCAGGATCTTCGATTCCGTCTCGCCTCGCACCTGCCGCCGTACATGGTGCCTGCGGCGTTTGTGTTCATCGACTCACTGCCGCTGAGCGCCAACGGCAAACTCGATCGGCGCAGCCTGCCGCCACCGTCCGCCTATCACGATGCAGACGCCGCCGCTGCTGATGATGAAGCGGATGAGGTCGAACAAAAAGTTCGAAAGATCTGGGAAACCTTCCTGAATGACAAACCGATCGGTCTGGATGCCAATTTCTTCGACCTTGGCGGACACTCGATCCTGGCGATCCGCCTGCTGAACGCCATCGAAGAACAATTTAACCGCAAGATGGAACTGTCGGTGATGTTTAAGGCACCGACCATCAAAGATCAGGCGGCATTGCTTCGCCAATCCAGCCCTGAGGCTCCAGTACGTTGTACTGTGGCCGTACAAGCTGAGGGCGACGGTCCGCCGCTGTTTTTCGTTTCTGGCTTCGGTGGCGCGCTTCTGCCCTTTCACTCATTACGTAAGTCGCTCGGCAAGCAACAGCCGCTCTACGTTCTCGATTCCAATGCCGTCGCTGCGTCGACTGAGAAGCGACTTACGCTCGCGGATATTGCGGCACGCATGATTGTCGATCTTCGCAATATCCAGCCGCTCGGTCCGTACTACCTCGCCGGCTTCTCGCTCGGCGGCTACATCATCTACGAGATCGCCCAACAGTTGCAGCGCGCCGGCGAGCCGGTGGGGATGCTCGCGCTACTCGATAGCCCCGCACCTGGCTATCCGCGTCGACTTCCGGCGCCAATTCGTGCTCTGTTACATGTGAAGCATGCCTGGAGTCTCACGAGCGGGGACATGCTGAAGTACCTTGGCGAACGCGTGCACTTGCTCAGAAAGTACTTTGTCAACGTCGCCCCTGAGTTGGCATTCGCCAAGCATCGCGACGCTGCGGCCACGGCTCTCGCCCGCAGAATCAGGCGATCGGCCGTGGCGACCTACGATGCCTGGTCGGCCTATGCGCCAGCACCGTATCCTGGCCGCGTGATGCTGATTCGGGCATCGGAGCAAAAGCTTCCTCCTGGCGTGATCGATGACGATCCAGCCATGGGATGGGGGCGGCTCGCGAAATTGGGCGTCCACGTAGTTGACCTCAAATGCGCGCACGCGCGTATGCTGCACGTCGAGAACTCGGCGGCGCTCGCCAAGATTCTGAGCGCTGGCTTAAGCCCGGAGGGCGCTTCGCGCTCACCAAGCGGCGCGAGCGGTCAGTCGGGCACGTACCGTGGGATGCGCCGGTCGTTATGGCATAAGTCCGCGTAAGTGCTGACACTTTTGCCGCGCTTTGGCCTGATTCGCAGGCACGGACGCATGGAACAACAGCCGTATCCGCCGCGTTTCTACCGCGTCAATTTCAGCTACAGCGGATTCGAACATGAAAGCACCTGTTAAAGCGCTGACTCTTCTGCCGCTTCTTTGCCTGTTTTGCGGGCTCGCTCAGGCGAGCAGTTACGACGACACGATCGCGCGATTCAAGAGCTCACAGAAGACCGCGAGCTTCTTCGAGAACTGCTATGGCTATGCGGTATTCCCCACAGTTGGCGAGGGCGCCGTCGGAGTCGGCGGAGCGTACGGAAGAGGCCGCGTCTATGTTCATGGGCGCCATGTCGGCAATGTCTCTATGGGCGAAATCAGCGTCGGCTTTCAGGCGGGCGGTCAGGGATTCAGCCAGATCATTTTCTTCGCAGACAAGCGCGCACTGGATGAATTCGAAGCAAGTGGCTTTGAATTTGGAGCAGACGCCAGTGCGGTGGCGATTACCGCGGGTGCATCGGCAACTGCCAGCACCAACGGCGCAAGTGCCGGAGCAAGTGGCACAGTGGACAACGCGGTTACGCGGGGTGTTTATCAGAAGGGCATGGCAATCTTTACGATTGCAAAAGGCGGCCTGATGTATCAGGCGGCTGTCGCCGGTCAGAAATTCCACTACACGCCGCGCGGCGAGTAACCCCCGAATCTTCTTGAATCAGGCAGCGCCGGACTGGGAATCCCAGTCCGGCGCTGACTCGTTTTGGAATGCCGTGCTCGCTACTCACGGCGCGACATCTTCCGGCCCTTCAGTGCCTTGCTTCCGCGACCAAGTTGCGCAGCACAAAGTCGCGCACGGCCGCGTGATTGCAGCCGATAGCGTATCATTCTGTGAAACCAGGCAATAAGAAGAGTCGATGTCCTCGACCTCCGAGCGCTCCGAACTTGCCCCTCTGAGGCAGTCTGCGGAAGACCTGCGCAGCCGCCAGCTGCGCAAGGAACTCGGTCTGCGCGATCTGATCCCGATGCAGATCCTGCTCGTCGTGGGGCTCACTTGGCCGGGCACCGCCGCGCGCGAGGGATCGACGCACGTTGCTTTCTGGCTGCTCGGCGTCGTTCTTTTCTTTCTTCCGGTGGCAGGGGTCGTGCAGTACTGCACGCGTATATGGCCGCTCGAGGGTGGCGTCTATCAGTGGACCAAGAACGCGCTTGGGCCCTTCTGCGGATTTTTCAGCGCCTGGAATTTCGGCCTCTGGGGAGTGCTAATAGCCTCGTCCCTGGGCCTCTCCACCGCCACCAGTCTCAGCTACGCCCTTGGGCCGACGGCGGCATGGATGGCGGAAAGTGGAACGTTTATCGGCGCCATGAATGTCGCGCTGTTTGCATTCATCCTGCTGGTTAATATTCCAGGCTTGGGACTCGGCCGCTGGGTGGCACATTTCGGAACCGCCGTGACTCTGCTCGTCACAGCGCTGCTTATCGCTTTGCTGTTTTTCCATCCGACGGCGACACCCGCGCACCCGCATATATCACCACAACCGGCGTTCTCGCTGGCGTTCCCTGCCGTAACGTTGGTGAGCTTGAATCTGTTCAGCAAGCTCACCTTTAACGGGCTCACAGGCCTTGAACAGGTCGCGGTGTTCGCCGGCGAAACTCGCCATGCCGAGCGCACAATACTTCGCTCCGCGTGGATTGCAGCGCCGCTCATCGCGCTCATTTACATCCTGATGACAGGGTCGATGCTGACCTACACCTCGGCTGGCAAGATCGATCTTGTGGGTCCGATTCCACAGGTTCTTGCCGCCGGGTTTGGCTCCGGAGGCGCGGCCCGAGCCGGAGTCGATTTTGGAGCGCTGCTGGGCCGCGGCGCGATCCTCGCGCTCGCCTTGGCAACTATTGCGCAGTTTGCCGTCATTGTTGCCGAAATGAGCCGCCTTCCCTTGGTCGCGGCCTGGGATCACCTGCTGCCGGGCTGGTTCACAACACTGCACCCGCGATTTCGCACGCCGACGCGCTCGTTAATCGTGATCTCAACGCTAGCGGTGCTCGTGGGACTGCTTGCTTCAGCCGGTGCAGGCGCACAAGAGGCGTTTCAGGTCATCGTGACTGCCGCAAATCTTTGTTACGCCGTTAACTATCTTCTGATGTTCGCTGTGCCCCTCGCCGCGGGCGCGCGATTCGGCACCCGTCCCGGAATTCTGCTGTGCGCTGGCTGCCTCGCTGGTGCGGCGGTGACGCTGCTGTCGATGATCTTTTCGCTCTTTCCTATTGTCGAAGTGGGCGACGCGAAGGTGTTCGGCCTCAAGGTCGGGTTGACCGCTGTTGCTCTCAATCTCGTTGGCGTCGCTTTGTATTGGCGTGCAAAGTTGAAGGCGCAGTGATCGCAAGCTGCTGACCTGCTAACCGCACACCGCTTGAGTCGCTTCAATAGCAGGGCCATAACTTACGAACACCTGCCGCATCGGCTCAAATCACCTGATGCCGCAAGGCGAAGGAGACTCTTGTACCAGAAAGTCCCGCCAGCTGTGGGTCGGACCATGTGGGGCGTGAACATCTAGCATTCGGGTGCGTCCTGTTCTCGGCGAGCTCGCTTTGCAATTTGATTCTAGCCCGAATTTAGCCGCGCCTGGTTAGCAGGTGATTTCCCAGCGCCATAGGGCGATATACTTTCGGACATGATCGAAATGCATATTTTGTCGATTATTCCGCCGATGACGCAGCTCAATACACCGTACCCGTCTACGGCGTATCTCACGGGATTCCTGCGATCGCGCGGGTTCAAAGCGGAACAGGCAGATCTCTCCTTAGCCTTGGCGCTCGAACTGCTGTCGGTGGAAGGCGTACAAGCTATTCACGGGCAGGTGAGCGCGCTGGCCGGCAAACACCACACGGTAGCCACGCGTTTTTTCGTCAAACACTTCGAGTCCTACCGCACTACAATTTCGCCGGCCATTCGATTTCTGCAAGGTCGTGATCCCAGCCTTGCGCATCGCATCGCTTCTAGGCATTACCTGCCCGAAGGCCCGCGCTTTGCATCGAGCGAGCACTATATCGACGGCCAGCAAGGCGAAGGCGACGCGCTCGACTGGGCTTTCGGTGCGCTGGGACTACAGGATCGTGCCAAACACATTGCCACCCTTTATCTCAATGACCTCGCGGACGTAATTCGCGATGCCATCGACCCGCGCTTCGGATTCGTACGCTATGCAGAATCTCTGGCGGCGAGCCAACCGACGTTCGATCAGCTGCAAATGGCGCTCAGTGCGGCGCACAACCTGGTGGATGCATTCCTGCATGGACTGACGCTCGAAGCGCTGTCGCAGTATCAACCGAATCTAGTGCTCATCACCGCGCCATTTCCTGGCAACGTTTACGGCGCCTTTCGCATCGCGCAAAGCATCAAGCAAACCCACCGATCCACGGTCACGGTATTGGGCGGCGGCTACTGCAATACCGAACTGCGCGCTATGAACGAGCCGCGTGTTTTCGACTACTTCGATTTCATAACGCTCGACGCGGGCGAGCGTCCGCTGCTTGCACTCATCGAGCACCTGCAGAGCAAGCGACCGCTCGATCAGCTGGTGCGCACTTATACGCGCGAGCGTCAGTACGTCGACTTCAAAGAGCCCGACATCACTTTCTCTGAAAGCGGCACGCCCACCTACGCGGGCCTGCCGCTGGACGATTATCTGTCACTGCTGGACATGCTCAACCCCATGCACCGTCTCTGGTCGGACGGCCGCTGGAACAAGCTCACGGTCGCACACGGCTGCTATTGGAAGAAGTGCAGCTTTTGCGATGTAAACCTTGACTACATCTCGCGCTACGACCTGGCAACTACCGAGGTGCTGATCGATCGAATCGAGTCCCTAATTCGCGAGACCGGGCAAACTGGATTTCACTTCGTCGATGAAGCCGCGCCGCCCAAGGCACTCAAGTCGCTTGCGAACGCGCTGCTGCAAAGGGAGCTGAATATCTCATGGTGGGGCAACATTCGTTTTGAGAAATCGTTCGACGCCAGCCTGTGCCAACTACTGGCGGAAAGCGGCTGCATCGCCGTCACCGGCGGATTGGAAGTGGCATCGGATCGCCTGCTCAAACTCATGAAGAAAGGCGTGTCGGTCGAGCAGGTGGCCCGAGTCACGCGAGCCTTCTCCGACGCGGGAATCCTCGTACACACCTATCTGATGTACGGCTTCCCCACTCAAACCGCGCAAGACACCGTCGACGCCCTGGAATATGTTCGCCAATTGTTCGCGGCCGGTTGCATACAATCGGGTTTCTTCCATCGCTTCACCTGCACCGTGCATTCGCCGGTAGGCAAACATCCAGAACGGTACGGCGTAAGGTTATATCCGCCGCTCCAGGCCACATTCGCTAACAACGATATCAATTTCACGGACCTCACCGGTATCGACCACGACGTGTTTGGCGCAGCACTCAAGAAAGCGCTGTACAACTACATGCACGGCGTCGGACTTGACCTCGACGTGCGCGAATGGTTCGAGCAACGCATGTCTGTGCGACGCGTCAGAAACAGGGCTCGCCGGCGCGCCACCCACACTGTGCCACGCACAACGGTGCCGCCGGATCTGATCGAGCGCGCGCTGGCCTGAACGCACCCGCGTGCTCATCGCCTTTAACAAGCCGTTCGATGTCGCGTGCAAATTCAGCCCGGAGCCGGGGCGCAAGACGCTTGCGGATTACGTCGACGTGAGAAGCGTGTATCCCGCCGGCCGCCTCGATACGGACAGCGAAGGCTTGATGCTGCTCACCGACGACGGCGTCTTGCAGGCGCGCATCGCGGAGCCGAAGCACAAGATTGCGAAGGTGTACTGGGCGCAGGTGGAAGGTTCGCCGTCTCAAACGGCACTCGATCAACTGCGCAAGGGCGTGAGTCTCGGCGACCTCACGACGCAGCCCGCGAACGCGAATCTCATCGAGGAACCGCAAGAGCTGTGGCCGCGTGATCCGCCTATCCGCTATCGAGCGAAAATTCCGACGGCGTGGATTGAGCTCACGATACGTGAGGGGAAGAACCGCCAGGTTCGGCGCATGACGGCAAAGGTGGGGTTTCCGACGCTCCGCCTGATACGCGCGGCCATCGGTAAGGTAAGCGTAAAGGGACTGGCGCTGGGCACGTGGCGCGAAATCGGCCCGGAGGCCCCGTGGAGCGGCTAGCAATGGATGCCGAATGGCCTTCGTCACTCCCACTCGATCGTCGCAGGCGGCTTCCCCGAAATATCGTAAACCACGCGCGAAATGCCATTCACCTCGTTCACGATGCGGCGCGAGACAAGCTCAAGGAATTCGTACGGCAGTCGCGACCAGTGGGCCGTCATGAAATCCACTGTTTCCACGGCGCGCAGTGCGACGACAAAATCGTAGCGGCGGCCATCCCCCATGACGCCAACTGAGCGTACCGGCAAGAACACCGCGAAGGCCTGGCTCGTGCGATCGTAAAGGTCATGTCGGCGCAGTTCGTCAATGAAAATGGCGTCGGCGCGGCGCAAAAGATCGAGATAATCCTTGCGGACCTCACCCAGTACTCGCACGGCGAGGCCTGGACCGGGGAAAGGGTGTCGGTACACCATCTCGCGCGGCAATCCGAGCTCCACGCCCAACGCGCGCACCTCGTCTTTGAAGAGCTCCCGCAGCGGCTCGATGAGCTTCAGCCGCATCCGCTCGGGCAATCCGCCAACGTTGTGATGAGATTTGATGACGTGTGCTTTGCCGGTGCTGCCACCAGCGGATTCAATGACATCCGGGTAGATCGTGCCCTGCGCCAAAAACTGCGCGCCGGGAATCTTGTGCGCCTGCTCATCAAATACTTCGATGAAAAGCCGCCCAATAATCTTGCGCTTCTCCTCGGGGTTCGTGATGCCAGCGAGCGCACCAAGAAAGCGCTGCGCCGCATCCACGCGCAGGACGCGCACGCCTAAGTGGTCGGCAAAAGTGCGCATGACGGCGTCGCTCTCGCCCAGACGCAGCAGGCCGTGATCGACGAACACGCACACCAGTTGCTCACCGAGAGCGCGATGCAGGAGCGCAGCGACGACTGCCGAATCAACGCCGCCCGAAAGACCGAGCAGCACGACTCCTGAGCCGACCTGCGCGCGCACCCGAGCGGAGGCATCTTGGATAATGCTGCCGACATTCCACAGCGCGGCGCAGCCGCAAATCTCGCGCACGAAGCGCTCGAGAAGCTTCGTGCCCTGGCGAGTTTGCGTGACTTCCGGGTGGAACTGCACGCCGTAGAAGCCCCGCTCCTCGTCCGCCATTGCCGCAAGATCGATGGAATCCGTTGACGCCGAACAGGTAAATCCCGCGGGCAGCCGCTCGACATGATCCCCGTGGCTCATCCACACGTCGAGCACGGCTTCGCCACTGTCATTGCTGCGATCCTGCAGTTGCTCGAGAAGGCGATTCGGACCCGTCACCCTGACTTCTGCGTAGCCAAACTCGCGCCGTGCGGAAGGTGCAACGCTGCCGCCAAGCTGCACGGCCATCGTCTGCATCCCGTAGCAGATGCCGAGCACCGGCACCCCGAGCGCATAAACCGCAGACGGGGCGCGCGGCGAATCGGTGTCGGTGACCGACTCAGGGCCGCCGGCAAGGATGACGCCACGCGGTGCAAAGTCGCGCACCTCCTCGTCCGTGATGTCCCAGGGATGAATTTCGCAGTACACACCGCACTCGCGCACCCGGCGGGCGATGAGCTGCGTGTACTGCGCGCCGAAGTCGAGTATCAGTATCCGGTCTGCATGAATGTCGGCAACGCCGGTCATGACACCCGGTAGTTCGGCGCTTCCTTGGTGATGCTGACGTCGTGGACGTGGCTCTCGCGCACGCCTGCGTCGGTGACGCGCACAAAGTGCGGCCGCGTGCGCAGATACGTGATATCGCGACTGCCGGTGTAACCCATGGCCGCGCGCAACCCGCCCGCAAGCTGCTGCAGGATGGTGACGACGCTGCCTTTGTAGGGCACGCGCCCTTCGACCCCCTCAGGGACGAGCTTTTCAAGTTCGGTGGACGTGTCCTGAAAATAGCGGTCCGCCGAACCGAAGCGCTCGGCCATCGCTCCGAGCGAACCCATGCCGCGATAGGATTTGTAGGAAGCGCCTTGATAGAGCTCAACCTCGCCGGGCGACTCCTCGGTTCCTGCGAAGAGCGAGCCAATCATCACCGCGTGCGCTCCGGCGACAATCGCTTTGGCGACATCCCCCGAATAGCGGATCCCGCCGTCGGAGATGATCGGCACGCCGGCGTCGCGCAGCGCGGCGGCGATATTTGCAACCGCGGATATCTGCGGCACGCCCACGCCGGCAACCACCCGTGTCGTGCAGATCGATCCCGGCCCAATGCCAACCTTGACGGCATCAGCACCCGCGTCGACGAGGGCGCGCGCCGCCTCGGCCGTCGCAATATTACCTGCAACTACTTGCTGATCTGTCCAGCGAGCCTTGACGCGCCCGACCATGTCAATCACGCCGCGCGAATGCCCATGAGCGGTGTCGATCACGATGATATCCACGCCCGCCTCACGCAGGGCGGCCACACGATCGAGCGTATCAGGGGTCGTGCCGACAGCGGCGCCCACGCGCAAGCGCCCGCCCTCGTCCTTGCACGCGCGCGGAAATTCGGTGGCCTTTTGAAAATCCTTTACCGTGATCATGCCCACGAGCTCATGCTGGCCGTTGACCACCAGCACCTTCTCAATGCGGTGGCGGTGCAGCAGACCAAGCACTTCCGCCTTGGGCGCGTTTTCGCGCACCGTAACAAGCCGTTCCTGCGCTGTCATCACCGAGGAAACCGGCGCATCAAGCTTCTCTTCAAAGCGCAGATCGCGGTGCGTGACGATACCTACGACTTTCTTGCCGACAACGACCGGCACGCCGGAAATTCCGCGGCTTCTCGTGAGCGCGAGCACTTCGCGGATTGACATGTCGGGCGGTACGGTTATCGGATCCTTGATCACGCCGCTTTCGAACTTTTTGACGCGCGCAACTTCGATCGCTTGCGCCTCGATCGACATGCTCTTGTGAATGATGCCGATGCCGCCTTCCTGCGCGATCGTGATCGCCAGACGCGCCTCCGTGACCGTATCCATCGCGGCCGACAGCAAGGGTACGTTCAGGCGGATGCGACTCGTAAGCGATGTCGACAGGTCGACTTCGCGCGGCAGGACTTCCGAGTAAGACGGAACTAAAAGAACATCATCGAAGGTTAGGGCTTCTTCGAGGATCCGCATCTTGGTCGGGGGGAGCTATTAGCTCGGGGTAAACGCGCTATTCTACCCGCCTCGCTCATAGTGGTAAACCATGTGCTGCTTACATGAGCCCAGACCCGCCTGATTTGCAAAGACCCGAGCGCAGGGTCTACACAATCTCGCAACTCAACGCCGAGGTGCGTTTGCTCCTTGAGCGCGGTATTCCCATGGTCTGGGTCGAAGGCGAGCTGTCGAACCTCTCGCAACCCGCGTCCGGCCATTGGTATTTTTCGCTGAAGGATCGGCAGGCGCAGATTCGCTGCGCGATGTTTCGCCAGCGCAATGTCGCCGCCGGCTTCGCGCCGCGCGCGGGCCAGCTGGTCGTAGCACGCGGCCGGATAAGTCTCTACGAGGCCCGCGGAGACTATCAACTCATCGTCGAGCACCTCGAAGACGCGGGCATCGGGGCGCTGCGGCGCGAGTTTGAAAAGCTCAAGGTTAAGCTTTCGGCCGAGGGGCTCTTCGCGTCCGAGAAAAAGCGCGCCTTGCCACGGTATCCCCGACGTATCGGTGTCATCACCTCGCCGACGGGCGCGGCGGTGCGCGACATCCTACACGTGCTGGCGCGACGCTTCCCAACGACTGCAGTGCTCATCTATCCCGTACCGGTGCAAGGCGGCGCAGCGGCACCGCTGATCGTCGCGGCGCTTGATCTTGCTTCGCGCCGCGCTGAGTGTGATGTGCTGATCCTGGCGCGCGGCGGCGGGTCGCTGGAGGACCTGCGGGCCTTCAACGACGAACGCGTCGCGCGGGCCATTCGCGCCTGTTCGGTGCCCGTGGTCACTGGCATCGGCCATGAAATAGATTTCACGATTGCGGACTTCGCGGCCGACGTGCGCTGCCCCACTCCGTCGGCTGCGGCAGAGAGCGTCGTGCCGGACCGGCAAACGCTCATCGCCGCGCACGGCCGGCTCGCTCAGCGCCTCAACGCAGCACTGCAGCGCGAGCTGCGTGGCGCCGCGAGCCGCCTGGCTAACACCGCGCGGCGCCTGTCTCTTGCGCATCCGGGCGTGCGGCTTAGCCAACAGCAGCAGCGACTCGATGAGCTCGAGCAGCGCATCCACAACGCGCTGCGCTCCGAGCTGCATAGCAAGCGCGGCCTCCTTGGCGATAGTCTGGCACGACTCGTGCGCCATTCTCCCGATCGCCTGGTGCGCGACCTGCGCGTACGTTACGAGCTTTTCGCTGGACGGCTGCGGCACGCGCTGCACGCCGCCGTCGCGCGCGCCGAGCATCGTCTGGGCCTCGCGCAGCGCACGCTCGATGCTGTAAGTCCTCTTGCAACGCTCGCGCGCGGCTTTGCGATCGTCACCCGCGCTACGGATGGCGCTGTCATTACCGATGTTTCGCGCGTGCATGTCGACGATGAAATTGAAGCGCGGCTCGCAAGCGGCTGCCTGCGCGCCCGCGTGCTGGGCAAGTGTTAACCATGAGACAACGTCATCAGTTCCTGCGTGCAATCGCGACGCTTAGCCTAGTCAGTGCATGGCAGGCAGCCTATGCCCTGCCGGAGCTGCCGCAGGTTAGCGTCGTGCCGGGCGGTGTATTGAGCTTGACGATCGATGCACCGCAGGATCAGGCACCGGTTGTGACCTTCGATGGCAACCGCACGATGGTATTAAAGGCCGAACAGGGCTGGGTTGCGATCATCGGCCTTCCACTCTCCGCAGTGCCGGGTCCTGCCAGTGTGGCCGTGCGCAGCAGCGCCGCGGCCGAGCGGCACATCGAATTTGCCATCAGCCCGAAGCAATACGCAACTCAATCGCTGAAAGTCGCGCCGGCTAAGGTCGATCTTTCAAAGAAAGATCTCGCGCGCAGCGCCCGCGAACATGCGCATGTGGCCGCGGCGTTTGCGACTTTCACCGAATCCCCGCCGAGGAGCCTGCGCCTCCTGCAGCCGGTGCCTGGCGTGCGCTCAAGCTCATTTGGCTTGCGGCGTATCTTCAACAACGAACCACGCAACCCGCATACGGGCATGGACATCGCGGCGCCCACCGGCACGCCCGTACAAGCGGCTGCCGATGGTGAAGTTCTCGACACGACCAATCTTTTCTTCACCGGCAACACGATCATCCTCGATCACGGCGAAGGGTTCATGACCCTTTATGCGCATCTGAGCAAGATCGATGTCAAACCCGGCATGCACGTAAAAGCCGGACAACTAATCGGCAAGGTGGGCGCCACCGGACGCGTGACCGGGCCCCATCTGCACTGGGCAGTGCTCTTGAATCAAGTTGATGTCGATCCCGCCCTATTCCTCGTGCCGGACCAGTAGCGTTCAGCGCCGCGCACGCGCCTTGCGACGCCCGTAGGGATTCTCGTCCGTGCGAAAATCAACGGCCACGGGCGTAGCAAATAGATCAAAGGTTTTGCGAAAAACGTTGGCAAGATAACGCCGGTAGGCCTCCGGTACCGAGGCCGTCTGGTTGCCATGGACAATGATGCGCGGCGGGTTCTTACCGCCCTGATGCGCGTAGCGCAACTTGATACGCCGCCCGCGCACGAGCGGCGGCTGGTGCGCTTCGAGCGCCTGCTCCAGCGCACGCGTCAAATGCGGCGTGGTCATCTCGCGAAAAGCCGCATCGTGCGCGCGCACCACCGCATGCATCAGCTCTCCCACCCCCGTGCCGTGGCGAGCCGAGATGAAAAGCTTGGGCGCGAACGGCACGAAATCCAGTTTCAAATCGAGCTGGCGTCGAATCTGTTCACGCTGATCATCTTCAACGCCGTCCCATTTGTTGACGGCGATGATGAGCGCCCGCCCGCGCTCGAGCGCCATACCGAGCACGCGCGCATCCTGCTCCGCGATTGCATCGTGCGCATCAAGAACCAGGATGACGACGTGCGCATCCTCGATCGCCTGTAGCGCCTTTGCGAGGCTCACGCGCTCGATGACGTCATCGACCTTGGAGCGACGCCGCATGCCCGCGGTGTCGATGAGCACAAAATCGCGATCATTCCTGCGAAACGGGACCAGAATGCTATCGCGCGTCGTGCCGGGTTGATCGCTCGCGATGACGCGCTCATCGCCCAGCAGACGATTCACGAGGGTTGACTTGCCGACATTGGGCCGACCGATGATCGCGACACGGATGGCATCGGGAAACTCACGCGTCTCCGCGCTGGGATCAAATCCGGCGAGCACCTGTTCGATGAGCTCCGTACATCCCTGATCGTGACTGGCAGAGATTGCAGATCCCTGCCCGAGCCCAAGGGAATAGAAGTCAGCGGCAATGACATCCGGATCGAGTCCCTCCGCCTTGTTGATCGCGAGGAAGACTGGCTTGCCCGAGCGTTGAAGTTCGCGCGCAACGAACAGGTCCTGCGTGGTCACACCGGAACGCGCATCGGCGAGCAGCACCAGCCGATCCGCCTCCTGCACCGCGCGCTCGGTCTGAATGCGCATCTGCGCTTCGATGCCGACGGGATTCTCAACGAGGCCGCCGGTGTCGATCACAACGAAAGCGTGCGCATCGGCACGACCATAGCCATATTGCCGATCGCGCGTGACGCCGGGCACGTCCGCTACGATGGCATCGCGCGTACCGGTGAGAATATTGAAAAGCGTCGACTTGCCAACGTTAGGGCGCCCGACGATGGCAACGATCGGCAGCAAGGTGGCTCATCAGCCTTGCGGCGTGGTATTGCCGGGTGGTGGCGACGTCTTCGGCGCCGCAGGCTCTGGCGCAGGGGGGCTCGGCGGCTTTGCGGGCGCAGGCTTCGCACGCCCCGGCTGGGGGGTCACTCGAAAGGCGTTGATGCGACCGCGATCGTTGATGACCACGACAATATTGCCTGCCACCACCGGCGCATTGCTGATCCGGACTTTGCCGGTGTGTACGCGCGCGGCGATCGCGCCGGTGGTCTTGTCGAGCCAATGCACATAGCCCTGAAAATCCGCAACGACAACGGCCTCGTCCATCAGCGCCGGGGCCGAGAGATTGCGATTCAGCAGCGCCTTTTGATCCCAAACCACGGCACCAGTGCGCCGGGTGAGTCCTTCCACCTCGCCATCGGCGCTCGTCATGTAAATGTTGTCGTCGTCAAGCCCGAGGGCCCGGTAGCTTGATGCGTCATGCGACCACCAGACCTGCCCGGTCTCGAGCGAGAGCATGGCAACTTTTCCTTGGAATCCGACGACATAGACATCCTGGCCGGCCACCCGCACGCCCGAATCAATGTCGACCAGGCGCTCAAGCTCAGTGCGGCCGCGCGGTGGTGCGACAGGGGTTTCCCATGCGACGGTGCCGTCAATGGAATTGACCGCAACGACCTTGCCGTTATCGAAACCGCAGATCGCGATGTCCCCCGCAATCGTTGGCCGCGCAACGCCGCGCAACGACAGCCGGGGCACAACCTGCTCCTGCTGCCACAGTTCCTTGCCGTCCGCGAGCGCAAGGCCGCGCAGCTTGCCATCGCCTGTGCGCACGATGACCGTACGCGCGCCGACCGACGGAGCTGAAAGAATTTCGCCATTCACCAGCACGCGCCAGCTCACGTGTCCGGTGGCTGCGTCGAGCGCGATCACATCCCCATCAGTGGAACCCACGACGACAATCCCACCGCCCACGGCGGTCGCGCCGCCAAGCGGCGCTTTGGTGTGGGTGCGCCAGATTTGATGTCCTGAAGCCAGGGCAAATGCCGCGACATCGCCCTTGCGTCCCGCGGCATATACGTGATCGCCGTCCACCGCAAGCGCAAGACCTAAACGCAGCGGCGTCTTCTCGCCGCCGACGTTATCACTCCAGAGGTGATCCACGCGCAGTGTCGGGTGCACATTGACAAGTTTTGCGGGCCGATCGGGATCCTTTTCCTTTTCCTTGTTCATGCATCCCGCAAGTGCAAGCAATGCCACGAGGGCGATGAAACTCCGCATGGTCTACTTGTTCCCCGTGGCAGCACTGGGCGCAGGCTCGTCAGCCACAAGATCGTTGATCTGCAGCTCAAGGGTCTGCGGATCGAGCGTAGCGCTCGCATCAGCGGCGCGGGCAGCGCGGTATTCCTTGAGCGCGTTGGCAGAATCCTTCTTGGCCACATAGGCTTCCGCGCGTACCGCGTGAAAGCGTGCCGCAAAACTGCCCGAATCGACCGCCGCGAGCGTCGCAAGCGCCGCGTCCGGCTTGTTTTGCGCAATCTGCACCCGTGCGAGGCGCTCGCGCGCGACGAGCGCGAGGGCATGATCGGCGGTACCGTCCATGACGGTCGTCAGACGCGCCGCAGCCTTGTCAAGCTCTCCCAGATCAACGTAGGCGCGGGCCGCGACCAGATTTGCCTGATCAAGGTAGGGGGACTTGGATTGTTCACGTGTCAGAGTGTCGAGGATCGTTTGCGCGCGCGCGCGATCACCACGCTCAAATGCCTGCGCGACCTGACGGGTCAGGGCATTTGCCTGGCCTGCGCGCTCATCGACGCGTGCCTGCCACCAGTGCCAACCGCCAAGTAACAGCGCACCCGCAGCGATGCCGGCCACGATCCAAGGGCCGTTGACCATGATCTGCGTTTTAAGCCAATCCCACTGTTCTTTTTCTGAAAGATAGTCGTCCACCCCGCCTCCTTAAGCCTCAACTGCTCGCACGGCCGCGCAGCCGCGACAGTAACTCTTCTACCCGGGACGCAAGCTCGCCCCGCGGGCACTCCGTCTGACCGCTCTCGGCGCGCAAAGGTTTCATCGCAACCACGCCACGCTCGATCTCCGCGTCTCCCCAGATGAGTGCGAGCGCAGCGCCGCTTTTGTCCGCGCGGCGAAATTGCGCCTTGAAATTGCCGCCCCCCAGATTGAACTCAAACCGGCGATGCGGCAACGCATCCCGCAGCTCTTCGGCCATTTGCAGGGCGGCGCCGGCGCCTGCCGTTGCGTTGACGATGATATAGACATCTGGCGGCTCGGCTATCGGTACACGGCCTGCCTGGACCAAGAGGTCCACGACACGCTCGATGCCGAGCGCAAAGCCGATCGCCGGAGTCGGTTCACCGCCCAATTGCCCGATGAGCCCGTCATAGCGTCCGCCCGAGCACACGGCATCTTGCGCTCCGAGCGCATCTGTAATCCACTCAAACACGGTGCGCGAATAGTAGTCGAGGCCTCGCACCAGGCGGGGATTCACGCGATAGCCGATGCCAAGGCGGTCAAGCGTCGCCCGCAACTCGCTGAAGTGCGCGCTCGATTCGCTATCGAGGTGCTCGGTCAGAAGCGGCGCACCGGCGATGAGCTCGGCCATCTGCGGGTTCTTACTGTCGAGAATGCGCAGTGGGTTGCCGTGCAGGCGGCGCCGGCTGTCGGCATCGAGGCTACCCTCATGGCGCCGGAAGTAGGCCATGAGGATTTCGCGGTAGGCGCGGCGAGTCTCCGGCGTGCCCAGTGAATTGATCTCCAGGCGCACGCGCGAGAGCTGCAGCATCTTCCAGAGTCGTGCGCTGAGTGCAATGAGTTCAGCGTCGGCATCAGGACCAGCAAAGCCAATGGCCTCGACATCGAGTTGGTAGAACTGGCGGTAGCGGCCTTTTTGCGGGCGCTCGTGGCGGAACATCGGACCAATGCACCAGAGCTTGAGGCGCGCGCCGCGCAGCAGTCCGTTGGAGATGGCCGCACGCACGATGCCTGCCGTGGCCTCGGGGCGCAACGTGAGACTCTCGCCGCCTTGGTCGGCGAAGGTATACATCTCCTTCTCAACGACGTCCGTGTACTCGCCGATGGCGCGCTTGAAAAGCTCCGTGTGCTCAACCAGCGGCACGCGGATTTCGTCGTAGCCGTAGATGCTCGCTACCGCCTGCGCGCACATCTCCAGGTGCTGCCAGGCTCCGATGTGCTCGGGCAGCACATCGTTCATCCCGCGTACCGCCTGGATCAGGTGCGCCATGGGTCAATGCCTCCTCAGCGCCCACCACGCGACGAGGAGGAGCAGCACGCCGATGAGCGCCAGGAGCGAGGGAACGATGAAGCGACGCACGCGCACGAACGGGTCGAAGGCAAGCAGCCGCGGCGCATTGGGCATCAGCACTGGCGCGCTCTCGTGGTAGAGCGCCACAAGCTCATCGCTCTTCTCGCCGACAAGGTCGCCGTAGCGGCGAATATGTCCGCGGCTGAAGACCGGCGCACCAAACGTTGCGAACTCCTCAGCCTCGAGCGCGAGCACGCTTTTCGGATCCAGGTGCAGCTGCTCCGCAACCTGCGCGAGAGTAAGGCCGGCGCGCTCGCGCGCGCCACGCAACCGGGCGCCGATGCCGCTCAGCGGCGGACCGCCCGCATCAGCTGTCATAGGGGCTACGAGCCTGGGTGTTGATTGAGAGCGGCGAGCGCGCGCGCCTGCTCCGATGTGGGAAAGTCCATGCGCAGCGAGCGCGCGTAGTGCTCAGCCGCGACGCGATCGCCTTGGGCGCGCGCAATGCGCACGCCTAGCAGCAGCAGATCCGGCGTCGCATCGTAGCTATCGGTGTAATGCGCCAACGCCGCGCGCGCCTCAATCAGATGACCACGCTCGAACTCCAGATCAGTGAGCTGATAGGCCGCCTCGGCAAAATTCGGTTTGATGCTGAGGGCCTTCTGCAGACTCTGTTTGGCCTCATCGTCACGGTGCGCCGCGCGCAAACACACGCCGGCATTGGTATAGGCCGCCTCCGGCGTGCGATAGAAGGGATTCTGCGCAGCATCTATGAAGAACTTGACGCCCTCCTCGGTGCGATTCTGCTTGCACAGAAAGACGGCGTAGTTGTTCGCCACGTCAGGATCTTTCGGGGCATAGCGCAGCGCGGTGCGATATTCCTCGTCCGCGCGTTTCGGATCGCCAAGACGCTCGTACAACAAACCCTCGGCGCTGTGCACCTTGGGATCGTGCGGCGCCTCGCTCTGCGCGCGCTCGAGCTTCTCCTTGGCGAGCTGCAGATTGCCTTCCTGCATGTACCCCAATCCGAGCTGCATGTTGTAGCCGGCAGCCTCCTCATTCGCACTCTGCTGGTGCGGTATCGTGCCACACGCGGCAAGCACGACCGGGAGGAGGAGCGCGCCGATGCGCGCGCGCGTCGTTACGTCTGTCATGGCTGCACCGCGACACTCATATGTTTGTCTCCCAAGCGTGCGGTCGTACGGTCAATCACCCGACCGGCGAGCTGTCCGCAGGCTGCGTCGATGTCGTCGCCGCGCGTGCGCCGGATCGTGGCAAGCACGCCGCGTTTCAAGAGCTCATCGCGGAAGCGCTCGATCGCCTCCGGCGCCGAACGCCGGTAGCGCGTACCGGGAAAAGGATTAAAGGGAATGAGATTGACCTTGGCCGGATGACCCTTGAGCAGTGCCGCCAGAGCGCGCGCCTGACTGGGCGAATCGTTCACCCCGGAGAGCATCACATATTCAAAGGTCACGCTGCGTCCGTTCTGCTCATCGATGAAATGCCAGCAGGCATCCAGCAATTCCGCTATGGGATGCTTCCTGTTGATGGGCACGAGCTCACTGCGCAGCGCATCGTCGCTGGCGTGCAGCGATACGGCGAGGGCACAGTTGACCTCCTGCGCGAGCTTGCGGATCTGCGGCGCAAGCCCCGAAGTGGACAGCGTCACGCGGCGGCGCGAGAGATCAAAGCCGAAGTCATCGAGAAAGATGCGCAGCGCGGGCACCACCGCGCGGAAATTCGCAAGCGGCTCGCCCATGCCCATGAGAACCACGTTGGTGACGATGCGCTCGCCCGGCAGGCCGGTTTGCGCGCCCTCGCCGAGTTCGCGCTTGGCGAGCCACACTTGACCGACGATCTCGGCAGTCGAGAGATTGCGATTGAAGCCCTCTTGGCCGGTCGAGCAGAACGTGCAGTCGAGAGCGCAGCCGACCTGCGAGGAAATGCAGAGCGTGCCGCGGTCATCCTCCGGAATGAATACCATCTCAAAGGCCTGCGTGGCATCAGCCCTCAGCAGCCATTTGCGGGTGCCGTCGTGCGAAGTGTGCGCGCTGAGGATCTCGGGCGCGCGTATCTCAACGCGTGCCTCGAGCAGATTGCGAAAATCTTTGGCGAGATCGGTCATCTCCTGCAAGCGCCCCTCGCCTCGTTTGTAAAGCCAGTGCATCAACTGCCGGGCTCTGAAGGGCTTGCTGCCAAGCTCCGCGACGAGCGTCTCGAGTGCGCCGCGTTCGAGGCCGAGAAGATTCACCTTGTCGTGCGCATCATTCATGGCAGGCTCGTGCGACACGCCGCGACTAATCGCGCGGGTAGAGCTCCGTGGAGCGGAAGAAGAAGGCAATCTCCGCGGCAGCAGTCTCGGCTGCATCGGAGCCGTGCACGACATTGCGCTCGATGCTCTCGGCGAGGTCAGCGCGGATCGTGCCCTTGGCGGCTTTTTTCGGATCGGTCGCGCCCATGACGTCGCGGTTCTTGGCGATCGCACCTTCACCCGAGAGCACCTGGACTACGACCGGGCCGGAAGTCATGTAACGCACCAGATCAGCATAAAACGGGCGCTCTTTGTGCACGGCATAGAACGCGCGCGCCTCACGCTCGGATAGCTGCATCATACGTGCGGCGATGATCTTGAGACCGGCCGCTTCAAAACGGCGGTAGACCTCGCCGATCATATTGCGCGAGACCCCGTCGGGTTTGACAATAGATAGCGTGCGCTCGAGCGGCATTCGATTGACCCTTCAAAAGAAGAAAATCCCCCGTGAAACGCCGCAGCGCCTTCGAGTCCTGCGGCACGGCGCGTGAGTCTACTCCGCGCAGGACGCCCGGCAAACTCGCCGGATTAAAGAACGAATCAGACGGAGAAACTCTCTCCGCAGCCGCATTCGCCCTTGACGTTGGGGTTTTTGAAGCGAAATGCCTCGTTGAGCCCCTGCTTCACGAAATCAACGACGGTGCCGTCGATCAGCGCAAGGCTCGCCGGATCGACGAAAACCTTAACGCCACGATCCTCAAAAACGATGTCCTCCGGATGCGGCGCGTCGGCGTAGTTGATGACATACGCGAAGCCTGAACAACCGGTTTTGCGCACGCCCAGACGTAGACCGATACCGGTCCCGCGAGCAACGAGGAAGCTCTTAACGCGATGTGCGGCAGATTCAGTGAGCGATATCGACATCAGCTTCGGAAAAGTCTCCGTTTCATCATTCTACAACTTTCTCGGCGCATCGAAGACACGCCTGCAGCGCATCTTCGACCACCAGCAGCCGTCCCAGTTTCTCCACCGGCACCTCGAGCGCACGCGCCCAGTCGGCAGGCTCGCCAAGCGCCACGCTTCGCAACGCCCGCCCCGGCAGGCGAGTCGTGATCCAAGCTGCCACGGCCAAAGTATGAGGGCAGCCGTGAGCTTGAAAACGTGCATCTCTCACACTGCCGCCAGCGATTCGGGCGTGAAAGCGAACCCAAGCCTCCGCAGCGGCCGACCCCGCCTCCCCGGAAACGACTCCGGGCCCCTGCAAAGTCCCGGCTCCCGGCAGGCTCGTGAAGAGCTGGCGGGTTTCCCTACCCAATATGTCAAGTCCAATCTTGACTTCATTTGCATCGATTCTGCTGTCATCCGCCGCGATATTCGCAGATATCGCCGCAGGGGAAGCTGCGCGCAGTCGACGAACCTCGCGGGATACCGCCCCGGCCGCTCGATCGATGTCGGCCTCGGTCGTGGCGCGGCCCAGGCTCAGGCGCAACGTGCTCTGAGCAAGCGCGCTGCTACGGCCAAGCGCGCGTAGCACATAGGAGGGCTCCGCACTGGCCGAGCTACACGCCGACCCGGTCGCCACCGCCAGCTCCGTAAGCCCCGTGACCAGACTCTCGCCGTCGACGCCCTCGAACGATACCGACAGGATCTCCGCAGCTCTTGGCGCGCCCTCACCGTTAAGGTGAGCTCCTCCGAGTGCCGTCAGCCTTGACCAGAGCCGCTCGCGCAACATCTCAACCCGCCTCACCTCATCGCCCTGCTGCCGGGCAAGCGTGCACGCAGCGGCAAATCCGACAATCTGGTGAGTTGCCAAGGTGCCGGCACGCAGGCCCCGCTCCTGCCCGCCACCAAAGATCACGGGCGCAAGCAGCGCCCGGCTCGCGCCGCACACGAAGAGCGCACCGACGCCTTTCGGGCCATAGAATTTGTGCGCCGTGAAGCTCAGGAAACTGATTGGCATTGCGCGCACGTCGACGCTGAGCTTGCCCACAGCCTGCGCCGCATCGCTATGCAAGGGGATGTGACGCGCCGCGCACGCTTGGGCAAATGCCGCGATGTCCTGGATAACGCCAGTCTCGTTGTTTACGTGCATGAGGCTGGCAAGCACGGTATCGTCGCGCAGCGCTGCGGCCAGTTTCTCCGGCGCAACGCAGCCGTCGCGATCCGGCTGCAGGTAGGTAACCTCAAAGCCTTCTTTCTCCAGCTGCCGGCACGGATCAAGCACGGCACGATGCTCAACGCGCGAAGTGACGATGTGGCGACCACGATCAGCATTGGCGCGCGCGACGCCGAGAATTGCGAGGTTGTTCGACTCGGTGGCCCCGGAGGTGAATACGATCTCCGATGGCAGCGCGCCGATCAGCGCTGCGACTTCAGCACGCGCGCGCTCAACGCGCGCTTGTGCGCGGCGGCCGGGCTCATGAGTGACCGAGGCCGGATTTGCGAAATCTCCCTCTGCCGTCAGGCATTCGTGCATCGCTGCCGCGACGCGCGCGTCAACCGGCGTGGTGGCCGCATAATCAAGATAAATGCGCGCGCTCATCATCAGCTGCGCTTGCCGGCGCGACGGCGCCGCTTCTGCACGGCTGTGAGGAAGCCGCGCAGAATATTGACTTCGTTCTCATCGGGTTCGGCGCGCTGCAGCAGCCGCCGCAGACGTGCCATGAGATGCGTGCCGCTCTCAGTGCGATCGCGAAAATCAACTTCCTCGAGCACCGCAGCCCAGTGCTCATAGAGGAGCGTGAGCTGCGACGCCGAGGCGAGAGGCACCGTGCGCTCTGGAGCCTGCGGCGCAGCATCGCGCGCCAGGAAAAGCTCGTACGCCATGATCTGCACCGCCATCGCAAGATTGAGCGACAGATACCTGGCGTCGGCAGGAATGCGCACGAGTAGGTGCGCCACCTCAAGCTCCTCGTTCGTAAGTCCGGTGCGCTCCGCGCCGAAGAGCAGCGCTACCGGCGAATGCACCGCCTCGGCAACGAGTCGCGCCGCCGCAGCGCGCGCATCGACGATGCGAAAATTCTGGTCGCGATGGCGCGATGTCGTGGCGGCGATGAAGCCGCAGCCCGCAATAGCCTCGGTGAGCGTCCCAGCCACGCGCGCCCGCGCGAGCACGTCGTCGGCGCCCGAAGCGCGCGCTAGCGCCTCCGGGTGCGGGAAGAGCTTCGGTCGCACGAGTACGAGCTCATCGAGCGCCATGTTCTTCATGGCGCGTGCGCAGGCACCGATATTGCCCGGGTGCGACGGTTCAACAAGGACGATTCGGATCAACGGATGCTATTCTCAACTGCATGCAGCCCCTTCTCAACATCGCCGTCCGCGCAGCCCGACGCGCGGGCGAGATCATCGTGCGCAGCATGTCGCGCCTCGACAGTCTGCACATTGCCTCGAAAGGCCGTAATGACTTCGTCACGGAAGTCGACCGCGCCGCCGAACGGGAGATTATCGCCACCATCCATAAGGCATATCCCAATCATGCCATCCTCGCCGAGGAAAGCGGTGCCAGCGGCGAAGACGATACGCTCTGGATCATCGATCCGCTCGATGGCACGACGAATTTCGTGCACGGCAATCCGGTGTTCTGCGTCTCCATTGCCTGCCAGCAAAAGGGCAAGCTCGAGCACGGCGTCGTCTATGACCCCCTGCGCCAGGAGCTGTTCACGGCCTCAAACGGCGGCGGTGCGCATCTCGACAACCGGCGCATGCGCGTCAGCGCCCAGCGCACGCTCGAGGGCGCGCTCATCGCAACGGGTTTCCCCTACCGCGCCAATCAGCGTTACATCGATGCCTACATGGGAATGCTTAAAACCGTGATGCTGAAGAGTGCCGGGGTGCGCCGCCCGGGCTCCGCGGCACTGGATCTGGCGTACGTCGCGGCGGGCCGCGTCGATGCGTTTTGGGAGATTGGGCTCTCGCCCTGGGACACGGCTGCAGGCTCGCTTCTCATTCAGGAGGCAGGCGGCCGTATCGGCACATTGACCGGTGAGATCTACACGCAAAAAGGCAATATCGTGGCCGGTACGCCGCGCGTTTACACCGCCCTCCTGGCGGCTTTCGCGCGCCATGTTCCCAAGGAATTACGCGACGAGTGACCCGCCTTGAGCGGATTACGCCGCGACGGGCTTACCGAGCGGACTGCGCCGGAACCCGTAAAGGAAGTACACAATCACGCCAAGCGCGGTCCACACCCAAAAGCGCGCTTGCGCAATCCCGGGCAGGCTTATAAAGAGATAGAGACAGCCGAGGACCGCCAGCGAACCAACCACATTCACGGCGGGGCAGCGAAACGGCCGCGGCCGCTCGGGCTGCGTGCGCCGCAATATCACCACCGCCACACTCACGGCCACAAAGGCGAACAGCGTACCGGTGTTGGAGAGCTCGGCGATCTCCGCGACCGAAAAGAGTCCGGCGACAACCGCGACAACCAAGCCCGTCACAGCGGTGATGACGTGCGGCGTCTGAAAGCGTGGATGCACGCGACTGAAGACTTCGGGCAGCAGCCCATCACGCGACATCACGAAGAAAATACGCGTTTGTCCAAAGAGCATCATCAGTACCACTGTCGGGAGCGCCACGACCGCGGCGAGCGCTACGAGATTGCCGACGGTGGGGAACCCCAGATGCCGCAGGATGTAGGCAAGTGGCTCGGTGTTTCCGACAAGCTGTTGATAGGGTGTCGAGCCCACGGCGCCCGCCGCGACGAGGACATATAGAAGAGTGCAGATGGCGAGCGATCCCAATATGCCGATCGGCACGGTACGGTTGGGATTGCGGGTCTCCTCAGCTGCCGTTGCCACGGCGTCAAAGCCCACATACGCGAAGAAGATGAGCGCGGCCGCTGCCATCACCCCCTTGGCCATGCCGTCCACCTCGTGCGAACCAAATCCGAAAGGCATGAACGGGGTGAAATGCGCCCAATTGATCTTCGGCAGCACGATGAAGATGAAGGCACCGAGAGCGATGAGCTTGACGACGACAAGGACCGAAGTCACGGTGGCGCTGGTGCGTGTACCGATGATGAGGAGCGTCGTAACAACGAGCACCGCGCCCGCGGCCAAGATGTTAATGCCGCCGCCATGGACGGCAAACATGCCTGCCTTTAGCGAAAGCGGCATCGGCATGCCAAGGCTATCCAGCAATCCCGCCATGTAGCCCGACCAGCCCACTGCGACGGCCGCGCCGGACACTGCGTACTCCAGAATCAGATTCCAGCCGACGATCCAGGCGATGAACTCGCCCATGACGGCGTACGAATAGGTGTAGGCGCTGCCGCTAACTGGCACCATGGCCGACATTTCCGCATAAGCGAGCGCGGCAAATGCGCACACGCAGCCGGCGATCACAAACGAGAGCATGAGTCCGGGGCCGGCGCGTTCCGCACCGATCGCCGTAAGCACGAAAATGCCGGTACCGATCACCGCGCCAATGCCGAGCATTGTGAGCTGCAACGCGCCGAGCGAGCGTCGCAGTTTCTTTTTCTCGGCGAGCTCCAGGCATTGTTCTACCGACTTTCTGCGCCAATTCATGAGGGAACCCCGTATGCGTTTGCCGGATTGTAGGGGCGCGAGGTCCCCCAAGCCATCGTTTATTTAACGCCGCGCGCCGCGGCGCGCTTCAAGGTGACGCCGCAGGTGAATGTTGATCATTTCCACGCCGACGGCGAACGCCATGGCGAAGTACAGGTAACCCTTTGGAATCTCAAAGTGCAGGCCCGAGGCAACGAGCGCAACACCGATGAGAATAAGGAAGGTCAGCGCCAGAATCTTGAGCGTCTGGTAGCGCGCGATGAAGTGGGCGATCGCCCGCGCCAGCCACATCATGATGAGTATCGCAATGATAATCGCAGTCACCATGATCGCAAGCTGATTGGCAAGCGCCACCGCGGTAAACACCGAATCGAGCGATAACACAATATCGATCAGCGCGATCTGCACGATGATCAGCCCAAACTTTGAATACCGGCGGGCCTGGCGTTCAGAGCGAGCGCGTTCGAGTGTCTGATGAATCTCGGTCACTCCCTTTACGAGCAGAAAGAGGCCCCCGAGCAGCAGAATCAGATCGCGGCCCGAAAGCGCCACTCCAAGGAGCGTAATCCAAGGATGTTGCAGGCCCGTCATCCACACGATGGAGAACAGCAGCGCGATGCGCGTCAGCATCGCAAGGGTAAGACCCGCAAGGCGGGCGCGTTCCTGGCGATGCGCCGGCAGTCGATCGACGAGGAGCGCGATGAAGATGACGTTGTCGACGCCCAGCACGATTTCGAGCGCCGTCAGGATGACCAGCGACAGCCATGCTTGCGGGTCGCTCAGGAGTGCAAGCATCGCGGCCCTTGGGTGAGCGCTCCTATGGCAGGGCGTCGGCCGCGGCCTTCTTGACCGTGGGGAATACGTGCTCCGAGGTGAGGCCGCAATCAAGCGCAATCGCGCTCGAGATATAAATGGAGGAATACGTGCCGGCGATGATTCCGATCATGAGCGCCTCTGAGAAGCCGCGCAGCACGGCGCCACCGAGGAACAACAGCGCCACCACCACGATCGCGGTCACGACTTTAGTCATGATGGTTCGCGACAAGGTTTGGTTGATCGACTGATCGAGCGCCACTGGCGGCGTGAGCCGGCGGTTGGCATGAAAGCGTTCGCGAATTCGATCGAAGACCACCACCGTGTCGTTCAACGAATAGCCAATCACCGCCAAAATCGCCGCTACGACCGCAAGATCAAATGGCGTCTGCGTCACGGAAAAGATGCCAAGCACCAGGATCGGATCGTGCAGCACGGCGAGGATCGCACCCAGAGAGAGCCGCCAGGTGTTAAATCGAAAAGCGATGTAGATGAATATGAGCAGCAGCGTGAAGCCGAGCGCCATGATGGCGCTTTTTCTGAGCTCATTGCCGACCTGAGGGCCTACCACCTCAAGCCGGACGATCTGCGCACCCGGATCGACAGCCTTCACAATCTGCTCAAGCTTCGCGCGGATAGCGGCACCACTTTGTGCGGGCTCTGGCGGCAGCCGGATCGCGATATCGCGCGAGGAGCCGAAGTTCTGCACCTCCGGCTCCTTGAAGCCCGCCGCCTGCAGACCCGAACGGATGGCGTCGATGTTGGCCGTGCTCGGAAAGGTCGCCTCGACGCTCACGCCGCCGGTGAAATCGATGCCGAGATTTAAACCACGCGTGGCGAAGGAGGCAAAGGAGGCGATCATCAGAATTACCGATAGGCCGTACCACACCTTGCGTGTGGCCATGAACGGAAATTGCGTCGGCTTCTTGAAAAATTCCACGTGCGTTACTCTTAGATCGGAAGCTTGGTCAGCTTGCGCCGACCCCCATACATCAGCGTGATGAGCGCGCGGCTGCCCATGAGCGCGGTGAACATGGATGTTGCGATGCCGAGCGTCAGCACGATGGCAAAGCCGCGAATCGGTCCCGTGCCGAACACCCACAGTACAAGACCGGCGATCAACGTCGTGATGTTTGAGTCGGCGATCGCGGAGAAGGCTTTCTCAAAGCCGAGACGAATAGCGGACTGCGGCGAAACACCCGCGCGCAACTCCTCGCGGATACGCTCGTAAATCAGTACGTTGGCGTCCACCGCCATGCCCACTGTCAGAATGATGCCCGCGATGCCCGGCAGCGACAGCGACGCGCGCATCATGGACAGCAGCGCGGTCAGCAGTACGACGTTGCAAAGGAGCACTCCATCGGCCACCAGTCCGAAGACGCGATAGTAGATCGCCATGAAGGCGAACACGGCGGCCATGCCGATGATGAGCGCTCGCACGCCTCGTTCGATATTGTCCTGGCCCAAACTCGGGCCGACGGCGCGCTCCTCGACAGGATCAAGCGGCGCAGCCAGCTGACCCGAGCGCAGCAGCAGCGCCAGATCTCGCGCCTCGCCGGCGCCTAATCCTGTGATCTGAAAGTTGTTACTGAAGACACCACGAATCGTCGCCAGGTTAATGACTTGCTCGTTAGTAACCTCGCGCGTTTCCTTCTTACCGTTGACCGTCGCGGTCTCATGGCCGCGCTCGATCAGCACCACGCCCATGCGGCGATCAAGGTTGGCACGTGTCGTCTTCAGCATCGCATCGCCACCGCGCGCATCGAGTTTGAGGGACACGCCCGGCCCTTCTTGCGTCGCCGCAGTGCGCGCATCGGTAAGTTCATCCCCGGTAGCGATGATGTCGCGTTTCAGCAGGACCGGGCGGCCGTCCTTCATCTTGTAGAGCTTTGAGCCAAGCGGTGCGCGGCCGCGCGCCGCGGCCTGGATGGCGTTGTTCTGCATGTCCTCGAGGCGAAACTCGAGCGTCGCGACCTTCCCCAAGATGTCTTTCACCTCGGCGGAATTCTGCACGCCCGGGAGTTGTACGTTGATGCGATCGAGGCCCTGGCGCTGCACGATGGGTTCGGAGACCCCAAGCTCATTCACGCGATTGCGCAGGATGGTCAGATTCTGCTGAATCGCGTAATCCTGGCGCTGACGTATTTGCACCGGCGTCATCGTCGCCTGCACCGCGGGACCGCTCGCCAATGTCACGCTCTCGAGTTTCAGGTCCGCAAGCGGCTTTGCGAGCGCCTTGCGCACCGCCTCCGCATCCGCGCCGGCGGGCAGCAGGACTTGCACGCCATTGGGCCGCGCGCTGTCAACGCTTACGGGCACCACATCCGTAAACTGCAAATTTGCCTGTGCTAGCGCGCGCCGAATGTCCTGTTCGTAGCCCTCGAGCAGCTGGTTCACCGCGCCATTGACGTCCACCTGATAGAGCAGATAGAGGCCCCCGCGCAGATCCAGACCCAGGGGCATCGGCCGCAGACCCAGCTGGCGCAGCAACTCGGGGGCGCGCGACGCAAAGGACAGCGCAGTCAAATATTGATCACCAAAGTGGTCGTTGACGGCATCGCGCGCCTGAAGCTGCTCAACCACATTGGGGAAACGGATCATGAGCCGCCCCGAGTCAATGTAGGTCTTGGTGTAGCCGACCTTCTGCTCGGTCAGGAACTTCTGAACGACCTGCTCGGCTGCCGCATCGATGTTGGTGTGGTCCTTGCGCGCAAGCTGCAGCGCCGCATCTTCACCAAAGAAGTTTGGCAGCGCAAAGATGAACGCGAGGACAAGAACCGTCGCGACGAGAATGTATTTCCAGCGGGCGTACTCGAGCATGATTAAGCGCTTTTCAGGGTCCCTTTTGGCATGAGCGAGACCACCTGAAACCTTTGCACCTTGACGCGCACACCGTCGGCGATCTCAAGCGTCACGAACGTGTCGCCGACCTCGAGCACGCGACCAAGCAGGCCACCCGCGGTCACCACCTCATCGCCCTGGGCGAGCTTGGCGATCATTGCCTGATGCTCTTTCGATTTTCTTTGTTGTGGCCGAATCAAGAGGAAATAGAAGATGGCAATGAATACGACCATCATGAGCAGAGGCGCGAGCTGCCCATTGCCGGTCACGCCAGTGCCCTGGGCCCAAGCATCGGGAATTAGCGAATTCATGGCTGCACCTGCGGTGAGGGGGCGGCATTATGCCACAGCACCCGCCGCCCTCCGGCGCTCGCCGAGATAGCGGGCAGCAAAGCTTGCCAGGCGCCCTGCAGCTATGGCCTCGCGCAGCGAGCGCATCAGTGACAGGTACACGTGCAGGTTGTGAATCGTATTCAGCCGTGCACCTAAGATTTCCTTGCAGCGGTCCAGATGTTTCAGGTAGGCGCGTGTGAAATTGCGGCAGGTGTAGCACGTGCATGTCTCGTCGATGGGACCTAGGTCCTGCTCATGGCTCGCATTTCGAATATTGATCGATCCGGTTGCAGTGAATAGATGACCGTTACGCGCGTGCCGCGTCGGAATTACGCAATCGAAAAGATCGGTGCCGCGAGCGACGGCCGCTACGATGTCCTCCGGTCGGCCCACGCCCATCAGGTAGCGTGGCAAAGCAGCGGGCATCTGCGGAATGATGTGGTCCAGCACCTGCATACGCGCCTCTTCGGGCTCGCCGACCGCGAGGCCTCCGAGTGCAAGACCAGCCCAGTCTGCTCGCAGTAAAGCGGCGAGCGACGCGCTGCGCAGCGAAGGAAACATGCCGCCCTGCACAATGCCAAAAATACCCCCGGGCGGCTCGCTGCGATGATAGCGGGCATGACTGCGCAGTGCCCAGCGCATGGAGCGCTCCATGGACGCTCTCGCCTCATCCTCGGTCGCCGGGAAAGGCGTGCAGTCATCCAGCACCATTGCAATGTCGGAGCGCAGAGCGAGCTGCACATCCATCGAGTCCTCGGGCGTCAAACGCACGTCGGCGCCATCGACCGGCGAGCGGAAACTGACGCCCTCCTCGCTGATTTTGCGCAACGTTGCAAGACTGAAGACCTGGAATCCCCCCGAATCCGTGAGGATTGCGTGGCTCCAACCCATGAACCGGTGCAGTCCACCATGTCGTTCGATAACCGCCGTTCCGGGGCGCAGCATCAGATGGAAAGTGTTACCGAGGACAATCTCTGCCCCCAGTCCCGTGAGTTCCTCCGGCGTCATTGCCTTGACGGTTCCATAGGTCCCGACGGGCATAAAGGCCGGCGTATCGACACGACCGTGAGCCGTCAGGAGTTGTCCGGTGCGCGCAGCGCCGTCCGTCGCGTGAATCGTGAAAATTGGCTTCACTGCCGCACTGCCGCCCGCGGTTCGACAAACATCGCATCGCCGTAGCTATAGAAGCGATAGCCGGCTTCGATGGCATGCGAGTACGCCGCGAGAGTGTGTGCGCGGCCAGCGAAGGCACACACCAGCATCAACAGCGTGGATTCGGATAGGTGAAAGTTTGTAACGAGAGCATCAACTACCTGAAATTGATATCCCGGAAGGATGAACAGCCGAGTTTCCCCTTTGAAAGGCGCAATCACTGGGTTTTCTGCAGTGGCGCGCGAAGCCGCGGCTTCGAGGGCTCGAATGACCGTGGTCCCAACCGCCACCACTCGGCCGCCCGCATCGCGCACGCGTCGGATGGCCTCACAAGTCGCCGTGCTGACTTCGACCCGCTCCGCATGCAGGACGACCTCATCAAGGGAAGGAGTCCTTACCGGTTGAAATGTGCCGGCACCGACGTGCAGCGTGACGAAAGCGAGCCCCACTCCGCGGCTGCTGAGTGCCTCGATAAGCGGGGGGTCAAAATGCAGGCTTGCCGTGGGCGCCGCTACGGCGCCCTTTTCCCGTGCAAAGATGCTCTGATAGCGCTCGCGATCGTTTCGCTCCGGAGCCCGCTTGATGTATGGAGGCAATGGCACAGCTCCCCATTCCTCAAAGAACTCGGTCGGATTTGTTGCGAAATCAACTATCCACAGTTCCCCACGCCGCTCCAAAATCCGCACATCCCCGCCTGAGGTTGTAATGGCCATCCCCGGACGCACCGCCTTACTGTCCTTGAGCTGCACAAGGGCCCGATTCTCGTCGAGTGTGCGCTCTAGGAGGAGTTCAATGCGGCCGCCAGTTGGTTTTGCGCCCAGCAGCCGGGCAGCAAGCACACGGGTATCGTTAAAGACGAGCAGATCGCCCGGCTGCATGAGACTGGGCAGATCTCGCATCATGAGATCTCTGTAGGCTCCAGTGAGTCCGTCGAGCGCGAGCAGGCGGCTCGCAGATCGCTC